>Ga0209547_100009_pt1 | contig 72677 bp, 71 predicted proteins | sample UppTromicrDC3115_FD_185843 | JGI IMG/M metagenome (GOLD analysis project Ga0209547, IMG submission 185843) | Upper troposphere microbial communities from Oklahoma, USA - DC3-115 (SPAdes) (version 2) | ecosystem: Environmental > Air > Outdoor Air > Unclassified | place: USA: Oklahoma | collected...
TCTGAGACAACATCTGGCAAGGCTGGGACGGAAGTCACTGTCGTTCTCAAAATCGGTGGAGCTGCATGACAAAGTCATCGGGCATTATCTGAACATAAAACACTATCAATAAGTTGGAGTCATTACCGCAAGATGGTTGGTGAGCGCATCTGGTCGAACACTGATGATAATAACAGCGAAAACGAAGATACTTCCTATGCTCGTTTCGGTGTTAAAGGTGAAACTCAAATCACCAGCGAACTGACTGGTTTTGGTCAGTTTGAATACAACCTCGACGCCAGCAAACCTGAAGGTTCTAACCAGGAAAAAACCCGTTTAACCTTCGCTGGTTTGAAATATAACGAACTCGGATCTTTCGACTATGGTCGTAACTACGGTGTCGCCTACGACGCTGCAGCTTATACCGATATGTTAGTTGAATGGGGTGGTGATTCCTGGGCTTCCGCTGATAACTTTATGAACGGTCGTACCAACGGTGTTGCAACCTATCGTAACTCCGATTTCTTTGGTCTGGTCGATGGTCTGAATTTTGCAGTTCAGTATCAAGGGAAGAACAGCAACCGTAGCGTTACAAAACAAAACGGTGATGGCTATGCGTTGTCCGTAGACTACAACATCGAAGGTTTTGGTTTTGTAGGTGCATATAGCAAATCTGACCGTACTAATGAGCAAGCTGGCGACGGTTACGGTGATAACGCAGAAGTGTGGTCATTAGCAGCGAAGTATGATGCAAATAATATCTATGCTGCAATGATGTACGGTGAAACACGCAACATGACCGTACTGGCTAATGATCTTTTTGCAAATAAAACCCAGAACTTTGAAGCTGTTGTTCAGTATCAATTCGACTTCGGTTTACGTCCGTCCTTAGGCTATGTCTATTCCAAAGGCAAAGATCTTTATGCTCGTGATGGACATAAAGGTGTTGACGCCGACCGCGTGAACTACATCGAAGTAGGCACCTGGTACTTCTTTAATAAGAATATGAACGTTTATACAGCGTACAAATTCAATATGCTGGATAAAGATGACGCGGCAATTACTGGCGCAGCAACTGATGACCAGTTTGCAGTTGGTATCGTTTACCAGTTCTAATCAGCCAACGCGCCTCGGCGTGTTACTGTAAAACCTAATACCCGCCTGAGTTCGTCCCTCATCGAACTCAGGCTTTTTTTCGTCATTAAATCAGCAACAGCGGCACGCTAAACTGCCGTAGCATATCGACAAAACCCAATTCCTGAGTAGCTCCCAGCACAATAACATCTTCCAGTTGCTGTTCAGCCAGCTCTTTCACTCCTTCCGGAAGAGTACCAAAATAAACATAGGTATGGATAAACCCTTCAGGCAAAACCAACTGTTCTGCCAGTGTAGCTAAACGGCGCAAAGCCTGGTCACGTAGCACATATTCCAGACGATGCATGTCAGAAACATATCCCCGCTCCAGTATCCTTACATACTCCGGTATAAAGCCAAGCAAATGAACATGCCCTGATGAAACGTTGGCGAAAAATTGCGCATGATAAAATGCTTGCTCTCTATCATCCCGGGAAAAGACATTCACCGGAATAACAATATTTCGGTACATAGAAAATCCCTGAAAACATCTGAATATAAAAAGAATTTACGTTATAATTAATTTATCTGTTAAATTTTATACTTACGCCATAAATACAGAATCATTGGGCACATTAAATCAGCTGCACCTTAGCCACTCCTGGCAGAGCAGCTCCAGGCAGCTCCTGTAATTATCACATCTGATGACATGTAATTAATCATATCTGTCATCAGTTAAACCTTAATCTGGATCATCATTTTTTCGCGACTAACGGCCTTACAGGGCAGTTTCATCATTATTTTTTTGCTGAAAATCTTATCGACGAATCTTGCCCCCCCCCCCACTATGACGAGGGTATGCAATCTCATCTTTTCTGAAAAATGAACTAAAATACATTGCTACACTTTGAGTTTTATATGGCAAATAAGGTGGAATCGGTGAGATCACTATTCGATAATAGCTGTGTGTTTACCCAACCGTATTTAACATCCTCCCCTACCGCTTTCGGTATATTGACTCATTTTACGCTCCTGGTTAAATATAGCACCCAGCTCAGTCGCGAATATAGTGACTAACCTACCTAAGTAACAATAAGGAATACACTATGACTGTTCAAACAAGTAAGAATCCGCAGATCGATATTGCTGAAGATAATGCGTTCTTCCCTTCAGAATTTTCGCTTAGCCAATATACCAGTCCGGTATCTGACCTTGATGGTGTGGACTATCCAAAACCGTATAGCGGCAAGCACAAAATTCTGGTGATCGCCGCTGACGAACGCTATTTGCCGACCGATAACGGTAAACTGTTCTCAACGGGCAACCATCCGATTGAAACGTTGCTGCCGCTGTATCACCTGTATGCAGCAGGTTTCGAGTTTGAAGTTGCGACCATTTCCGGCCTGATGACGAAGTTTGAATACTGGGCTATGCCGCACAAAGATGAAAAAGTGATGCCATTCTTTGAGCAACACAAATCTTTGTTCCGCAATCCGAAGAAATTAGCAGATGTTGTCGCCAGCTTGAACGCAGACAGCGAGTACGCAGCAATTTTTGTTCCCGGCGGTCATGGTGCTCTCATTGGCTTACCGGAAAGCAAAGAAGTTGCAAGCGTTTTAAAATGGGCAGTTGAAAATGACCGTTTTGTTATCTCCCTCTGCCATGGTCCGGCTGCGTTTCTGGCGCTTCGCCATGGCGATAACCCACTAAACGGTTATTCCATTTGTGCGTTCCCTGACGCCGCAGATAAACAAACGCCAGATATTGGCTATATGCCTGGTCATCTGACCTGGTACTTTGGTGAAGAACTGAAAAAAATGGGAATGAATATCATCAATGATGATATTACTGGTCGGGTACATAAGGATCGTAAACTTCTCACCGGAGACAGTCCTTTTGCGGCAAATGCACTGGGTAAACTCGCAGCACAGGAAATGTTGGCTGCGTACCAGGGTTAATCGGACATCACTTACGGTATAGTAAAAAAGTGGGGGTATTTCCCCCACTTAGATAATCACTCTGATTGCTGACGTTTTATCTCTTCTCTTACCTTCACTTAGCATCGACTTCAGATTGAAATGTACATTGAAGCTATGCAATACAAGTATTTTTGCGATACAAACATAATTTAATTGAATAATTAAAAATTAATAATAGAAATAAATTATGTATTATCTCGCTATTTAGCGATTTTAGAAAACGACTATCTCTGATAAACTCCATCACGTTTTAACCAGTAGGGAAGCGAGGTTGGAAATGTCGTTAGTGTCAATTTTTAGACGCATTGCATTCAGTTATTATGATTATTCATGTAAAAATATCAATATTGCAAATACTGAATTTGTGGTCATTCACATCCCCGACCAAATTGGTGATGCAATGGCTATTTACCCCATAATTAGATCGCTGGAATCACATAAAATAAAACATTTATTAATTGTCACATCTACAATTAATAAAGCCGTTTTTGATTCGCTTTGTCTTAAGGAGACTAAATTAACATTAGTCAGTATGACAATGCAGGATCATGCCAGCTTTAGCGAAATAAAAATTCTGGCGCAAAGTATAAGAGAGCAATACGGTACACCGGATCTCTGCATTGAAGCTATGCGCAAGAAAAACCTGAAGACAATGCTGTTCATAAGTCATTTAAAAGCCAAAACCAATTTACAAGTTGTGGGTTTAACAATGAAATGTTATTCCTCCTTATGTAAATCGGCGTCGAAAATGGACCAGTCTCTTCGGGCGCCAGTACCAATGACATGGGCATTCATGATGCGAGAAGCTGGTTTTCCGCCTGTCCGCCCCTTATTTGAACTGCCTATCAGTGAAGAGGTAAGAAACGAAGTGCGTTATGAACTTACCTCATTGGGTGCATATATTGCTCTTAATCTTGATGGTAGTGTTCAGGAGCGAACTTTTTCAGGCTCAATGGCTAAAAAGCTAATAACCATGATTAAAAATGAAATAAATATGCCAATTGTCATTGTTCATGGCCCGAATGGTACTGAAAAAGCAGTAGAACTAACGCAGTGTTTTGACAATGTCTATAATTTATCATTACCGCCTTCAATACCACGTTCTGCCGCCGTCATAAAAGATGCTTTTCTCGCAATAACACCTGATACTTCTATTTTACATATGACAAGTGCTTATAATATTCCTGTCATCGCAGTATATGCCGATTATAAAACACGCTGGCCTGCTATGGCAGATATTTCAGAGACGATTGTGGTAGGGAAAAATATTGATCACATCAATCTGGATGAGTTCAGAAATACGATAAAAAGAATTATCGCAAAAATTCGGCCCTGATGTAGTTATCAGATTTAAGGGAGGTTAGATACGAGCCCGGTTATGGCTAACATTGAAAAGCAAAAAGCCTGCTCGAAAGCAGGCTTTTTTGAATTTGGCTCCTCTGACTGGACTCGAACCAGTGACATACGGATTAACAGTCCGCCGTTCTACCGACTGAACTACAGAGGAATCGTGAGAACGAGGCGAATATTACTGAGTGGCACTGCGAGTGTCAACACTAAAATTCACACGTTATTTCAATCGGTTAATTAAGCAACAAAATTGATATTTAATGAGCATCTGGTGCTGAATATGTGCCTCGTTCATTCGCATTTCGCAGTCTTTGCAGCGGTTCCTGCTGATAAAATTGGCAGAAACGTTGCCACAGCGAGGGGAAGCGAGGAGCAAAAAGCTCCGGGGCGCTAAAAAAGTATTCGGAAAGCACGGCAAAACATTCTGCAGGGTCACTGGCGGCATAAGCATCAATGCTGGAGGCATTTTCGCCCACTAATTCAATTTCGTCCTGAATGTTATTCATCGCCGCGTGAAGATCGTGTTCCCAGCCCGCGACTTCACGTAAAGGAATAAAGGGGACACCACTGGCGCGATCGCCGTTCCGGGTGTCCAGTTTATGTGCAACTTCGTGGATAATCAGATTAAACCCAGAGGCATCGAAAGAATCCTGTATATCGAGCCAATTCAGTACGATGGGGCCTTGCTGCCAGCTTTGACCTGACTGAACGATGCGTTGATTATGTACCAGTCCTATATCGTCTTCCCATTCATCATCTACCACAAATGGCGCTGGGTAAATTAACACTTCATGGAAACCATCCAGCCATTCCAGCCCCAGCTCCATAACAGGTAAACAAAACAGCAAGGCGATACGACCGCTTTTTAAAGCGTCAAGTTCAACCCCTTGTAAAGGAACCAACCGTTTTTGTTGCAAAAAACGTCCAGCAAGAGTGACTAATTTGTTTTGCTCCTGCTCAGTCAAACTTGTCAAAAGAGGTATCGACAAAGCTTCCTTCCACGGAATTGCATCATCATGAACGGTTTCTTGTACTTTCCAGGGCCACTTAATCATCGTTTTGCTCGCAAACTCGTCACTTGAACAAAATTGCACGGACAGGGACTGTTAAAATGCCAAATTTCCTGGCATCATTGCAACAATCTGAACGGAGAGATGCCGGAGCGGCTGAACGGACCGGTCTCGAAAACCGGAGTAGGGGCAACTCTACCGGGGGTTCAAATCCCCCTCTCTCCGCCAATCATTCAAGCAATTAGCCCATCCCGTGTCAGTGACACAAATCTCATTGAGAAAATTCGAAAAATTCATCTGCGAAAATAACGCCAGCAAGTAGCCAGTGCTACCTTAGCGATCACATTTTTCTGTCTTTTGATTTCTAATACGCACCTGAATCCACAATTTTCTTCGTTTCCAGCACATTACAGTAGCCCCTATCCGTCCTCCATGCTCATTTTCGGGTATAAAAATATTTGCAGATGCTCTCTGTCGCGGTAGTCTCATAAGGTTCGTTTATAGATCGACGGCAATGTGAGTTACCTTTTTCCATACTAATTATAAAAAGACAGTACAGACAGGAACACTATGGACTCCACGCTCATCTCCACGCGTCCCGATGAAGGAACGCTTTCGTTAAGTCGCGCCCGACGAGCTGCGCTAGGCAGTTTTGCCGGTGCCGTCGTCGACTGGTACGATTTTTTACTCTATGGCATTACTGCCGCACTGGTATTTAATCGAGAGTTTTTCCCGCAAGTGAGTCCGGCAATGGGAACTCTCGCAGCGTTTGCCACTTTTGGTGTCGGATTCCTTTTCCGTCCGCTTGGAGGTGTCATTTTCGGTCATTTTGGCGACCGCCTGGGGCGTAAACGCATGTTGATGCTGACTGTCTGGATGATGGGGATCGCAACAGCATTGATTGGTATTCTTCCTTCATTCTCGACTATTGGCTGGTGGGCACCGATTTTACTGGTGACGCTGCGTGCTATTCAGGGATTTGCCGTCGGCGGCGAATGGGGAGGCGCAGCATTGCTGTCCGTTGAAAGCGCGCCGAAAAATAAAAAAACCTTTTACAGTAGCGGTGTACAAGTTGGCTACGGTGTAGGGTTGCTGCTTTCAACTGGACTGGTTTCGCTGATTAGTATGATGACCACTGACGAGCAGTTTTTGAGCTGGGGCTGGCGCATTCCTTTCCTGTTTAGCACCGTACTGGTGCTGGGGGCATTGTGGGTGCGTAATGGCATGGAGGAATCCGCTGAATTTGAGCAACAGCAACATAATCAAGCGGCAGTGAAAAAGCGAATCCCTGTTATCCAGGCACTGTTACTACATCCAGGGGCTTTTCTGAAGATTATTGCGCTGCGACTGTGCGAGTTGCTGACGATGTATATCGTTACCGCCTTTGCGCTTAACTACTCAACTCAGAATATGGGGCTGCCACGCGAATTATTCCTGAATATTGGTTTGCTTGTGGGAGGGTTAAGCTGCCTGACAATTCCCTGTTTTGCCTGGCTTGCCGATCGTTTTGGTCGCCGCAGGGTTTATATCACTGGCGCAGTTATCGGAACCTTAAGCGCGTTTCCTTTCTTCATGGCGCTCGAGGCTCAATCCATTTTCTGGATAGTCTTCTTCTCCATTATGTTGGCGAATATTGCGCATGACATGGTGGTTTGTGTGCAGCAACCGATGTTCACAGAGATGTTTGGTGCCAGTTATCGCTACAGCGGCGCCGGGGTCGGATATCAAGTTGCCAGTGTGGTTGGTGGTGGGTTTACCCCTTTTATTGCCGCCGCCCTCATTACTTATTTTTCCGGGGACTGGCATAGCGTCGCCATTTATTTGCTGGCTGGATGCCTGATTTCTGCAATAACCGCTTTGTTGATGAAAGACAATCAACGCATCTGATGGTCTGGCGAAGATCATTCGATCTTCGCCTTACACTTTTGTTTCACATTCCTGTGACATACTATCGGATGTGCGGTAATTGTATGGAACAGGAGACACACATGAATAATAAGGGCTCCGGTCTGACCCCAGCTCAGGCACTGGATAGACTTGACGCGCTGTATGAGCAATCTGTAGTCGCTTTACGCAATGCCATTGGAAAATATATTAAAAGTGGCGAATTGCCTGATGAAAACGCCCGCAAGCAAGGTCTTTTTGTCTATCCATCATTGACCGTGACCTGGGACGGCTGCGCCACAAACCCTCCCAAAACACGCGCATTTGGACGTTTTACTCACGCTGGCAGCTATACCACCACTATCACCCGCCCTGCTCTCTTTCGTTCGTATCTCAATGAACAACTAACGTTGCTGTATCAAGATTATGGTGCGCACATCTCCGTGCAACCCTCGCAGCATGAAATCCCCTATCCCTATGTCATTGATGGCTCTGAACTGACACTTGATCGATCGATGAGCGCCGGGTTAACACGTTACTTCCCGACAACAGAACTGGCGCAAATTGGCGATGAAACTGCAGACGGCATTTATCATCCAACGGAATTTTCTCCGCTATCGCATTTTGATGCGCGCCGGGTAGATTTTTCCCTCGCGCGGTTACGCCATTATACCGGCACGCCCGTCGAACATTTTCAGCCATTCGTTTTGTTTACCAACTACACACGTTATGTGGATGAATTCGTTCGTTGGGGGTGCAGCCAGATCCTCGATCCTGATAGTCCCTACATTGCTCTTTCCTGTGCTGGAGGGATATGGATCACCGCCGAAACAGAAGCCCCTGAAGAGGCGATTTCTGACCTCGCATGGAAAAAACACCAGATGCCAGCATGGCATTTAATCACTGCCGATGGTCAGGGTATTACTCTGGTGAATATTGGCGTGGGTCCGTCAAATGCTAAAACCATCTGCGATCATCTGGCGGTGCTACGCCCGGATGTCTGGCTGATGATTGGTCACTGCGGTGGATTACGTGAAAGCCAGTCCATTGGTGATTATGTACTTGCACATGCTTATTTACGTGATGACCACGTTATTGATGCAGTTTTGCCGCCCGATATCCCTATTCCCAGCATTGCTGAAGTGCAACGCGCGCTTTATGACGCCACCAAATTGGTCAGTGGCAGGCCGGGTGAGGAAGTTAAACAGCGGCTACGTACTGGCACTGTGGTAACTACTGATGACAGGAACTGGGAATTGCGTTACTCGGCTTCTGCGCTTCGTTTTAACTTAAGTCGGGCCGTAGCGATTGACATGGAAAGTGCAACCATTGCAGCACAAGGATACCGTTTCCGCGTGCCATACGGGACGCTACTGTGTGTTTCAGATAAACCATTGCATGGTGAGATTAAACTTCCCGGCCAGGCTAACCGTTTTTATGAAGGTGCAATTTCCGAACACTTGCAGATTGGCATCCGGGCAATTGATTTACTGCGCGCTGAAGGCGATCGACTGCATTCCCGTAAACTACGAACCTTTAATGAGCCGCCGTTCCGATAATGGGCTCAGATCCTTTGCGTCAGGAAAAGATGTGAAGGATTTTAAAAGCAAAAAGCCCGCTATCAAAGCGGGCTTTTCAAAATCTGGCTCCTCTGACTGGACTCGAACCAGTGACATACGGATTAACAGTCCGCCGTTCTACCGACTGAACTACAGAGGAATCGTGAGAACGGGGCGAATATTAACGATGCCTATCCGCATTGTCAAAGCCTGTTTTTTAATTTTGAAATCGTTTGCTGAAATATTCTGCGTTTTGTCGTTTATTCCGACACGGCTGGCTTTTTTTCACACTTTTCATGTTCAGTGCGAGGATATTTCCATAGCCAGCGCCCGGTCACCATCCGCCAGTAAAACAACACAGCACGCACGGCCCAATCGGCAAACATCCCCATCCAAACGCCAACCACGCCCCAGCCAAGCATAATTCCCAGCGCATAACCTACTACCACTCGGCATCCCCACATGCTCAACATAGAAACCCACATGGCATAGCGGGCATCACGAGCACCTTTAAAACCCGCAGGTAATACCCATGAGGCGGACCAAATAGGCATAAACAACGCGTTTAGCCAAATAAGAATCACAACCACGTGTTTAACCTGGGGATCCTGGGTATAAAACGACGCCATAACCCCCGCAAAAGGAGCCGTTAACCAGGCTATCGCTGTTAACCCAAGGGTGGACAACCAGAAAACATGCCTCAACTGTATTTCTGCTTGCGCTATCTGCCCTACTCCCAGCCTTCGACCAGTAATTATCGTAGAAGCAGAACCGAGCGCACTCCCAGGTAAATTGATAAGAGCCGCAATCGAAAAAGCGATAAAATTCCCGGCAATAACGCTGGTTCCCATACCGGCAACAAACATTTGTGTTAATAACCGGCCACTGGTAAATAATACTGATTCAACACTCGCTGGAATACCAATTCCCATAACTTCCCAGATAATGCTGAAATTCAATGGCTTAAAATAGCTCTTTAACGAGATTCGTAGCGCAGGATTAAAGCCAATCGCCAGTACCCACAAAATTGCAATTGCGCCAATATAACGGGAAATAGTTAATCCCAGCCCAGCCCCAACAAACCCCAACCCCTGCCAGGAGAAAAGCCCGTAAATCAATATACCGCTAATAATAATATTAAAAATATTCATGCTACCGTTTATAAGTAACGGTATTTTCGTATTCCCGGCACCACGAAGTGCCCCACTGCCAATCAAAGTGATGGCAGCGGCTGGATAACTAAGCACCGTCAGTTCCAGATAAGTCAACGCCAGTGCTTTAACCTCTGTCGTGGCATCACCTGCAACAAAATCGATAATTTGTTCACCAAAATGATGAATGAGAATTGCCAACAGCACGGCAAATAACGTCATGATCACCAGTGATTGCCGTGTTGCTACTCTGGCTCGCCGTCGATCACGTTTACCGAGACTAAATGCCACAACGACAGTAGTACCAAGATCGATAGCAGCGAAAAAGGCCATAATGACCATATTGAAGCTGTCCGCCAACCCAACGCCCGCCATCGCATCTTTTCCCAGCCAACTGACCAGAAAAGTGCTCAGCACGCCCATCAACAGGACACAGGCATTCTCCATAAAGATAGGAACAGCAAGCGGAGTTATTTCGCGCCAGAACAACACTTTGTAACTCTTACGTTTTGAGTGCCAGCGAGTGTGGCGAACAACCTGGCGTAAAGCTGAGGGGATATTCAAAGCCGACCTTAATTGCAGAAAGTGAAACCACATTTCAAATAATGAGGGAGAATCAGAAAAGCTGCAAAGATTTTCGCCGACAAATTGTCTGCAAATGCAACAAACTGTTGATAGAAACGGCAAACGGTTGAGGAATATAAAAAACAGGTTTGACAAAATATTTTTCGCCGTTAAGATGTGCCTCAACAGCGATTCCTCTGTAGTTCAGTCGGTAGAACGGCGGACTGTTAATCCGTATGTCACTGGTTCGAGTCCAGTCAGAGGAGCCAAATTTTGAAAAGCCCGCTTTGATAGCGGGCTTTTTGCTATATCTGATAATCAATTTCCTCTTCACTATTTTCCATCACCTGCCGCTTAATATCCTCAACCGACAATCCAGCATTGCACAGTTCCAGAAAACGCCAGACGTAGTTACGCTGCAGTTGTCCTCGTTTCAGACCCAACCAGACGGTACTGGCAGCGAAAAGATGGCGAGTATCCAGACGAATTAAATTCTCTTCCTCTTGCTCACCGCTGGATTGTTCGGCAACTAATCCGATCCCCAAACCGAGGGCGACATAGGTTTTGATGACATCAGAATCCTGAGCACTCAATACAATATCTGCCAGTAAACCTTTGCGGACAAATGCATCATCAATACGCGAGCGGCCTGTAATTCCCTGTCGGTAAGTGATCAACGGCCACTTCGCTATTGATTCCAGCGTCAATGGCGTAATTTGTGTTAAAGGATGATCGACAGGAACGAGCAAACTATGATGCCAACGAAACCAGGGGAAAGCGACGAGTTGGAGATCATTGCTCAAACGCTCACTGGCTATGCCAATATCTGCTCCACCGTTTTGTAGCAGGCTAGCAATTTCCTGCGGCGTCCCCTGGATAAGCTCGAGTCGCACTTCGGGGAAAAGTTCACGGAAGGCTTTAATGACCCCAGGCAAGCTGTAACGAGCCTGAGTGTGCGTCGTTGCAATAGTGAGTACGCCAGATGTGTCGTTGGTAAACAGGTCTGCAAGCCGACGAACATTACTGGCTTCATTCAGAATACGTTCTGCAATGACCAGTAATGCTTTGCCCGGTTCAGTCATACCAAGCAGCCGCTTGCCACGACGAACGAATATTTCGATACCAAGTTCATCCTCCAGCTCTCGAATATGACGGCTGACGCCTGACTGTGAGGTAAAGAGCATATTCGCGACCTCTGTCAGATTGTAATCCTGACGGGCAGCTTCGCGGACTATCTTTAGTTGTTGGAAATTCACGGTAAACTCCGGGCATATAAGACATCCATTATTGTTAGAGTCTAATGCCCGGCATAACAAATAATAAAAACCCGCATCTTATTCCATCCAGGTATAACGTTTAGCTCACCAATTGCCATTGTCTTTTTTCCATGGCTGGAGAACTAATCACTGACAATAACAGCTCTTTCACTGCCTGCGCCTGTGGCGATAAACCTGATCTGGCGGGTAAGTTTAATGACAACGAGAGACTCATTGAAGGTGTGGTAATACGTGACATCCAACCGTTAACTGCGGCACATAACGAACGTGCGGCCGATTCAGGTAATACTGCAACGCCCATACCGCTGGCAATCGCAGCGGTAAGCGTGGCGATAGACTCAATTTCACCGATGACTTTCGCTGTAAGCCGGCGTAGGGAAAAAGCTTCATCAACACGAAGTCTTACTACACTGTAATCGCTGGGAAGGAAGAGGTTCATTTGCGCTATCGCATTAACATCAACGCTTTGCCCTGGGCAATCCTGAGTTCCGACAAGAAACAGATCTTCCTTTAACAAAGTCTGACTGGATACACCTGACACAGGGGAATGCTCATAAATCACCGCCATATCAAGCTGGTTGTTTATAAGTTTTTCGTTAAGCACAGCACCTCTATTTTCATGGAGATAGATAACGACCTCTGGAAATTCAGCGCGTACCGCCTGTAATAAAGGCATGGTGATAGATGACGCGGCGGTTCCAGGTGCAAAGCCAATCGAGACTTGACCTGACAATGTCTGACCTACATTATGCACCGCCAGTTGGGCCTGTTCACACTGACGTAAAATTGCCCGCGCATGGGTATAGAGAATTTTTCCGGCGTCTGTCGGCGTAACGCCACGTTTTGTGCGAATCAAAAGTTGCTGATTTAGCTCACCTTCCAGCGTGGCAACCTGCTGACTGAGCGCAGGCTGTGCTATATGCAATACTTCAGCAGCCTGAGTCAGGCTACCAATATCTACAATTTTGACGAAGTATTTCAGGCGTCTAAAGTTCATGGTGCCTCCGGTTTTTTTAAGCGTCAGCCCGAGTGCCGACATTACTAACAACCAGATTGCAAGATACTTGCCAGTTTCGTTTTGGCGTTGATACGAAAGCTAATCGCCCGTCAAATAAGAGATTATGATTGTTTCGTCATTGGCTCTTTAAGCCAGGAGAAGCATTTCCTGCCCCATGAAAGGATGTCATGCACCACGATGGAACATGATTAAAAAGATTGAAAGTTCATCGTTTTGTTGAAATTGGCAGCAAACGAACAAAAAAATGCATTTCCCCCTTTGACATCGCCATGTACTGCCATTAATATGCGCCCCGTTCTCACGATTCCTCTGTAGTTCAGTCGGTAGAACGGCGGACTGTTAATCCGTATGTCACTGGTTCGAGTCCAGTCAGAGGAGCCAAATTCAAAAAAGCCTGCTTTCGAGCAGGCTTTTTGCTTTTTATACAACAGCTATTTTAAAACATCTGCTTTGAACCAGAGCTAATTTGCACTGGCATTCCCGATCGACGTTGCAACGCAGCATTCGCGCGATTCACATCGACCTCTTGTCCGTTGATAAACGCCCGCAAGGAAGGCGTCACCGGCAATGGCACTTTTCGGTCGGACTCATATTCTGCACGATTGCGCGACAGCGGCTCATGAACTTCCAGCCACTTTGAACCATCCGGCTCCGTTGTGTATTTCACTGGCTGATCAATAATTTGCACGCGCGTCCCTACCGGAACATTATCAAACAGATATTTGATATCGTCATTGCGCAGACGAATACAGCCCTGACTTACCCGTAGGCCAATCCCAAAATTGGCATTAGTACCGTGAATGGCATATAACCTGCCGATATAAATAGCGTACAGCCCCATAGGATTATCGGGTCCGGCTGGGACAAATGCAGGCAGGCTCTCCCCACGCTTTGCATATTCACGACGAGTGTTAGGGGTTGGCGTCCAGGTTGGTGCATCTTGTTTGCGTTCAACAGCAGTCACCCAATTACGCGGGGTTTCTCGTCCAGCCTGACCAATACCAATAGGAAACACTTCCACAGTATTACTGTCTGGTGGGTAGTAATACAGACGCATCTCGGCGACGTTAACCACAATCCCTTTTCGCACAGTGGCGGGTAAAATCAGTTGCTGCGGAATGGTGAGTTGCGAACCAGACTTCGGCAAGAAAACATCAGCCCCCGGATTCGCTTCCAGCATATTGCTCAGCCCTTGTCCGTACTGCGCGGCAAAAGTTTCCAGCGGCTGGGTATTGTGATCGGGAACCGTTACTGTAAGTGGCTGCCCCACTAAACGACTCCCCTCTGGGGGTAATGGATAAGTTACCGCCAGGCTATTATGGCTGGCAAAAAGCAGAGCAAATGAACAAAGAATATTTACACGACGCATCATATCCCTTTCCTAAGTCGCGAAAGCCATCCGATAAGTATAGCTTTTATCAGACTTTTCGTTTTTAACTGTTCAATTCTGAAGTTGTATTCCCCGGTAGAATAATATTACTGGCAGCAAGTTCGCCCATGTTGTTGTATATCGCGCAAGCAGCTTCGATGATGGGCATCGCCAGAGCTGCGCCACTCCCCTCACCTAAACGCATTTCCATATTGAGATAAGGCTCCAGCTCCAAATGCGACAACGCAATACGCGCCCCTTTTTCTGCCGACAAATGGGAAGGAATAAGATACGGTTTGATTGCAGGCGACATCTGACACGCAGCAAGCGCGGCGGCATAAGAAAGAAAGCCATCCAGCAACACGGGTAAACCGCAGGAAGCGGCTCCTGAGATCACGCCAGCCATTCCGACCAGATCAAATCCACCGACTTTTGCCAGTACATCAACACCATCCAGCGGATTCGGTTGATTCAACATAATTGCCCGACGAACAACATCAACTTTGTTTGCCAGTTTATCTGTCGGCAGGTTTGCGCCAATACCAACCACCTCTTCGGGATCGCGTCCCGCAATTGTGCTGACTATCGCCGCAGCCGTCGTCGTGTTTGCCATTCCCAGCTCACCCACGCCAAACAGCGTGACGCCATTTTTCGCCAGTTCACGCGTATAACGAATGACTTCCAGAAGCAACTCTTCAGCCTGACAGCGGCTCATTGCAGAACCTGAAGCTATATTGCCGCTACCTCGAGCGACACGCATATTGATAAGTCCGGGTATTGGCTCCGCAGTATCTATCCCTACATCAATTACATGAACTTTAGCCCCCGCATGTGCTGCCAGAACACACACGCCGGTTGTTCCGCGTAGCATATTTTCGGCCTGAATGGCTGTCACCGCTTTCGGGGAAATAGAGACACCTTCATCCCAGACGCCGTGATCGGCGCACATAACAACTACCGCTTTTTTACCCACATGAGGAACACCATTCAACCCCGGCATTCCTGCCAGTTGTACGGCAAGCGCCTCCAGCCTTCCCAGACTACCGACGGGTTTGAGTAACCCGTCAATATGCCGTTGTGCGCGTGACATAGCAGCATGATCGATGGCCGGGATCGTATTCAGTAAATCGGCAAGTGTTTGCATGTTGCTTCTCTTTATAGCAGCGCCAGCAGAAATACCAGCTCACCAAGCTCTATGGCAGCTCCCAGCGTATCGCCGGTTTGCCCGCCCAGAGTACGTTTGAGAAGCTGACCGAGGACGAAAATTGCCACCATCGTCACCACCATAGCAGCCACACCATGCATACCTGGCAGTAATACAGCAGCAAAAATCACGGCTAAGCCGAGGGTTACACAGGTTTGTCGCCCATCAATTTTGCCAATGAACACATTGCCAAGCCCTTCTTCCCGGGCATAACGATGACGATACATCAATAATGCGGCAGTCCCTCGGCTGACAGCACATGCTGCTGCCAGCGATGCCAGAATCGGCTCACCACGTAGAGCCAGCTCGCTCAAAATCAAAATCTTTCCCAGCACAACAAAAATCAATGCCAGACCGCCGTGGGTGCCTAAACGGCTATCACGCATGATTTCCAACATACGATCTCGGCTACGTGCAGAAAATACGCCATCACAGGTATCGGCAAGGCCGTCCAGGTGGAATCCTCCGGTCATCAGCGCCAGAACCAGCACGCTAAACAGTGCCGCCAGCGGTACGCCACACCATGCCTGCAACACCATGAAGACCAGCCCGCTAATCGCGCCAAGCAATAAACCAATTAAAGGAAAAGTAATGATACCGCGAGAATAATGTTCAAAATCCAGCCCCTGGGACCAACGACGCGGTACAGGCAGACGCGTAATGAAAGAGAGCATCGCCCAAAATAATTTACTCATTTGATTTTTACTCCAATACCCGAAACCACCAGCCATACTTCATCTGCCGCAGCGGCCAGTTGCTGATTCACTCGCCCGGCAATATCACGAAAATATCGCGCCAGACGATTCTCCGGCACAATACCCATTCCCACTTCATTGGTCACTAATACGACCTTTGCAGGGCAACGTTGACAGGCAGCAATCAGCGACTGAATCTCGCCATTTATCGCTTGCTCCATCGCCACATAATCCCATTCTTCAGGGGCTTTATCGCCGCCATAATCAAACAACAGATTAGTCACCATTGTCGTAATGCATTCCAGCAACACAGCGTTCTGCGGATTAATGTCGGCATTAATTAACTCATCAAGCTGTTGCCAGCGTTCCACCGTGCGCCAGTGCGCCGGACGCCCCTGCCGATGATGCTCAATCCGTGCTGCCATCTCATCATCAAGGATTTGCGAAGTGGCGATATACAGAACCTGTGGTGTATCCCCGATAAGCCTCTCGGCGTGCCGACTCTTCCCACTCCGTGCACCACCCGTCACCAAAATCATCATACGGACTCCTGGCTCAATTGTATGATGGTATTCATTGACCAGAACCATGGTTGCGCCATCGTTGCTGATCGTAATAACATCTCCGCAATTAATACTGCGCGTAATGAAAATAAAAATCCAGCGTTCTCAATCCATTACGAATGAAGGCGGTGTTGTGAAATAGTCCGCTTTCCCTGTGTAAACGTCTGACAGAATGTGCCATTGGCAACATTTTCTCTGCATTGACACATTTCATTCAGATAATGGATTAATGCTACCGCCCCACCAGCCGGACCAGCCAGCAAACGAGCATTATGCCGTGTGATTAAGATTACCGTTGCGCCATCAGGATGAGAGAAACTTTCTGGTATGGAGACCCCGTTTTCAGCAATCAATAACAGCACTGAATAATCGGTATACGCGTCTGATAACGATTGAACTGCTCCACCTTTAAAAGGCAAGAAACCTTGCTGCCAGTCCTCACCAACAAAACAGGTCATTGGCAACATTTCAGCCAGATATTTCGCCAGATTAATATCGCCAGAGGAGAGGCAAAAAAGGGCTATCGATTCGGGTTTTATCGTTTTCATATCCCCCGTCCTCCGCTTCGTTTCCTGTAATGACGATCAGGCTGATATACCATGAAAAACGATTGCCGCGCATTGAGAGCAGCCCAGGTGCCTGTCGGCACTACAATGAATGAACTAAATGATGCCGCCATACCCTGATCCTCTCAGGGTGGTAGGGGTATAAAGACGCGCCAGTACTCAACCGGGCGCTTCCGGACAACCCACTTCCCACCGAAGTTGTTGGTATTGACTGACAGGCTGGTCTTCTGGCTTCGCATCATCCTTCCACGGCCTTCCCAATCTCGCGATCAGTGGTATTTTCGGGGTTGTCAGCATTACAGCAGCGGGGGCTGCGAGGGATTTTCACCCTCTTCCCAGGCACAAATGTGCCGAACCTGTCAGCGTATGTTATGAGCTGATCTACTTATCCCATAACACGTAAATAACGTTAATTAATATTGCCAGAGTCTATTTAATCATCCCTCATTTTCCACATTAAATTTATGCTGTTTCCGCTGCTACATTTTCACTAATTTGCTGACGATATACCTGCGGAGTCACCTGATACGTCTGGCGAAAAACTTTGCAGAAATAGCTGGTTTGTGAGAAGCCTAAATTACGAGCGATACTGGCGATACTCCAGTCACTATGGCACAGCAGCTCACGGGCGCTGGCCATTCGTTGTTGGTTTACCCACGCATTAAAACCAATCCCATGATATTTCTTAAACAACTTACTGAAATAATAAGGGCTTAGATAAACATGCGAGGCAACATCTTCCAGACGCAAATCGTCTGATAAATGCGCATCGATATAGCGCAATGCTTTTTTCATTTTATTATCATGGGGATTAGGCGCACGGGTCTGACGAACTGACCCCGAATGAGGTTTATTCTCTTTAATAACGACAAAATTGAGTTGCTTTTTGAGGCAATTTTCCACAATCAACTTCAACAAATCAGCAGAGGCTATAACCCGCGAGTAATCCATTTCAGGAACTTTGCGAAACTCATTAAGTAATTCTGGGTCGGCTTGCCAACAATCATCGACATTAAGAATATCGATCAAATCAACATCATCATTACGCAGGCGGACTTGTCCGCACAACACAAAGCCGACTAAATGCCCGGCAATCACCAGTGGAATAGAGAAATCGGTTAACCCTGCATGACAGCGGTAAATACAAGGTTGATCTGATTTAGAGGCTTCCAGACCACCACAACGATCGCTCATGCGACAGCGAGTGCTAAGCTGAGGGTGTTGGCGCATCATCTGACAAAATGGGGTGAAGTTAAACAGCTCGGAGATTTCATCACCGTGGATATTGACCACGACAACCGCAAGACTAGTCGCCTGCGCAAAATCCTGTGCGATTTTATTAATGAGTTCTGAATTAAGTGTCGCCGCAGAAATCATGATAAAACCTCCCAGTTAATTTATTGTTATAGCAAAACAATTGTTTTACATTTAATCTTCACATCATCCTTAATGATTTACTGACGAGAAGCACAACGGACAATAACAAAAGCCTCCATGAAGCGGGAGACTTTTTAATAAGTTCGGAAAGCAGATCACAAACACTAAAAAAATAAACGTTTATAACCGCCAGGTTATTTCACTATTCGCTGATATCTTTAGGCGTAACACTATTGACAGGTAAATTTTGTGCAATAAGAAAGCGATAAATCGCCGCCCCCACACAGGCTCCAATGACCGGAGCAATAATGGGTACAATAAAATAAGGAATATTGCGTCCGCCAGTCATTGCAATTTCCCCCCAACCAGCAAGCCAGGTGAAAATTTTTGGCCCAAAATCACGCGCTGGATTCATGGCAAAACCGGTTAATGGTCCGGTAGAAGCACCAATAACAGCGACCAGAATACCAATAAGTAAAGGCGCAAGCGGTCCTTTGGGTACGCCATTACCGTCATCGGTCAACGCCATAATCAACCCCATTAACATGGACGTTATGACCACTTCAACCAATGCAGCCTGCCATACATTTATCGCCGCTGCCGGGTAAGTACTGAAGATACTGGCGAGTTGTAAACTTTCTGCACTACCACGAACCATATTGTGAGCAGATTCAAAATCGGCAAACAAATTGCTGTATAAAAAATATGCCAGAACCGCACCACCAAAGGCTCCCGCTAATTGTGCCACACAAAATGGCAGCACTTTACGACCAGGAAAAGCGGCAAACAACCACAGAGCAATAGTAACCGCCGGGTTAAGATGAGCGCCGGAAATGCCTGCCGTAAGGTAAACAGCAAGTGAAATACCTAACCCCCAAATAATACAAATTTCCCACAGTCCCAGACTTGCACCGGCAAGTTTTAGGGCGCACAAACAACCAATGCCAAAAAAGAGGAACAGTCCGGTGCCCAAAAACTCGGCAACGCATTGCGCCTTGAGTGAATCATTCATAGTGACACCTTTTTCACAGAGTTTTTTCTTTATCGGCCAACAATGCGCTGATTGTTGTGTATATCGAACGCAACTATAAAAATTGCGCTGAAAAAAATATTGCCAACATGCATACCAGATTCATGGAAAAATCGTGTTGCTATAGCAAATTATTGTTATCGCCATAGCATTCACCACAGCAATCATCACTATTGGAGTTATGAATATCGCCAAACTGACACAATAAAAAATTGTCATGCCTGCATAATAAAATTTAAACAAATATCACAGTTAATTTCAGCAAACCAAACTCGACGAAATATTATTTCAAATTAAAGCCACCGTCTCAATGCAATTAATTCACATCAAACCACGCCAAAAACAACCAATAAATGAATAACATATATTCTCTGAAAGCAATTTTATAACATTTGCCCTCTATTAATTTTTCTCATTAGCGATTAAGTCAGCCATTCTTTTTCCTCGCTTTTTTTTATAGTCATATCGTCAAAAAATCCAGGCGAGGTCTTTATGCAACAAGAAGCGTTAGGAATGGTAGAAACCAAAGGATTAACTGCCGCCATAGAGGCCGCAGACGCCATGGTGAAGTCGGCAAATGTATTGCTGGTCGGCTACGAAAAAATTGGTTCCGGGCTGGTGACCGTCATCGTTCGTGGTGATGTCGGGGCGGTTAAAGCGGCAACAGATGCAGGTGCCGCCGCTGCGCGTAATGTCGGCGAAGTGAAAGCCGTACACGTTATCCCCCGCCCACATACCGATGTCGAGAAAATCTTACCAAAGGGAATTAACCCATGAGCAGCAATGAACTGGTCGAACAGATCATGGCGCAGGTCATCGCACGCGTAGCGACACCGGAGCATGAGGTTCTCCCGGAAACCAATCATCAAACACGAGAGACGGCTATGGCAGAAAAAAGCTGCACATTAACGGAATTTGTTGGCACCGCTATTGGCGACACGGTAGGTCTGGTCATTGCGAACGTTGATAGCGCCCTATTGGACGCGATGAAACTTGAAAAACGCTATCGCTCCATTGGCATTCTGGGCGCACGTATTGGTGCAGGGCCACACATTATGGCCGCTGATGAAGCGGTAAAAGCCACCAACACCGAAGTTATTAGCATTGAACTTCCTCGCGATACCAAAGGCGGTGCCGGACACGGCTCATTAATCCTCTTAGGTGGCAATGATGTTTCCGATGTGAAACGCGGTATTGAAGTTGCGCTGAAAGAGCTTGACCGGACTTTTGGCGACGTCTACGCCAACGAAGCCGGTCATCTTGAACTGCAATACACCGCCCGCGCCAGCTATGCACTGGAAAAAGCGTTTGGCGCTCCACTGGGACGGGCTTGCGGCGTTATTGTCGGTGCTCCGGCTGCTGTGGGTGTTCTGATGGCCGACACCGCGCTGAAGTCCGCCAATGTGGATGTCGTGGCATACAGCTCCCCAGCTCAAGGCACCAGCTACAGCAATGAAGTCATTCTGATTATCTCGGGTGACTCCGGCGCAGTCCGTCAGGCGGTCATCTCCGCACGCGAAATCGGTAAAACCGTACTTTCGACTCTCGGCGATACACCGAAAAACGATCGCCCTTCCTACATCTGAATTCCCTGAGGCAGATTCATGAGATCGAAAAGATTTGAAGCACTGGCAAAACGCCCGGTCAACCAGGACGGTTTCGTTAAAGAGTGGATTGAAGAAGGCTTCATTGCGATGGAAAGCCCGAACGATCCTAAACCGTCAATCAAAATTGTTAACGGCGTCGTGACCGAACTAGATGGAAAACCCGCCAGCCAGTTTGACCTGATCGACCACTTTATCGCTCGCTACGGTATCAATCTCGCGCGCGCTGAAGAAGTCATCGCGATGGATTCGGTCAAACTTGCCAATATGTTGTGCGATCCAAATGTCAAACGTAGCGATATTGTTCCCCTGACCACCGCGATGACGCCCGCCAAAATCGTCGAAGTGGTTTCACAGATGAACGTGGTAGAGATGATGATGGCGATGCAGAAAATGCGCGCCCGTCGAACACCATCGCAACAGGCTCACGTCACCAACATCAAAGATAATCCGGTACAAATTGCTGCCGATGCGGCTGAAGGCGCATGGCGCGGATTTGACGAACAGGAAACCACCGTTGCCGTTGCTCGCTATGCACCGTTCAACGCCATCGCTCTGCTGGTCGGTTCACAGGTGGGACGCCCAGGCGTGTTGACCCAGTGTTCACTGGAGGAAGCCACCGAACTGAAACTCGGTATGTTAGGCCATACCTGCTACGCCGAAACGATTTCTGTCTACGGCACGGAACCTGTTTTCACCGACGGCGACGATACACCGTGGTCAAAAGGATTTCTCGCGTCATCTTATGCTTCTCGCGGCTTAAAAATGCGCTTTACTTCCGGCTCCGGCTCTGAAGTGCAGATGGGCTACGCTGAAGGCAAATCAATGCTTTATCTCGAGGCTCGTTGCATTTACATCACCAAAGCTGCTGGCGTTCAGGGATTGCAGAATGGTTCCGTAAGCTGCATCGGCGTTCCATCGGCAGTGCCGTCAGGCATCCGCGCAGTACTGGCGGAAAACTTAATTTGTTCATCGCTGGATCTGGAATGCGCCTCCAGTAATGACCAGACCTTTACCCACTCAGATATGCGCCGTACCGCACGTTTCCTGATGCAGTTTCTGCCGGGCACCGACTTTATCTCTTCCGGTTTTTCCGCTGTGCCGAACTACGACAACATGTTTGCCGGTTCAAACGAAGATGCCGAAGACTTCGATGATTACAACGTCATTCAACGTGACCTGAAGGTTGATGGCGGCCTGCGACCGGTGCGCGAAGAAGATGTTATCGCTATCCGCAATAAAGCCGCACGTGCTTTACAGGCCGTCTTTGCCGGTATGGGATTACCACCTATCACCGATGAAGAGGTCGAAGCGGCAACCTATGCCCACGGTTCGAAAGATATGCCAGAGCGCAACATCGTGGAAGACATCAAGTTCGCCCAGGAAATTATCAATAAAAACCGTAACAGCCTGGAAGTGGTGAAAGCCCTGGCACAAGGCGGTTTCACCGATGTCGCCCAGGACATGCTCAACATGCAAAAAGCGAAACTGACCGGCGACTATCTCCATACCTCAGCCATTATCGTCGATGACGGACAAGTGCTCTCTGCGGTCAATGACGTCAATGATTACGCCGGACCGGCTACGGGTTATCGCCTGCAAGGGGAACGCTGGGAAGAGATCAAAAATATTCCCGGTGCACTTGATCCCAACGAAATTGACTAAGGGTGAGAAATGGAAATTAACGAAAAATTACTACGTCAGATAATCGAAGACGTGCTGGCAGAAATGCAAACCAGCGATAAGTCCGTTTCATTTCGCGCACCGGTCTCTTCCGCGCCGGATAGCGAAAGTTTTCTGACCGAAATTGGCGAAGCCCAACAAGGTACTCAGCAAGATGAAGTCATTATCGCTGTAGGTCCGGCGTTTGGTCTGGCGCAGACCGTCAATATTATCGGCATTCCGCATAAAAACATATTGCGCGAGGTGATTGCCGGTATCGAAGAAGAAGGTATTAAAGCCCGTGTGATTCGCTGCTTTAAATCGTCTGATGTTGCCTTCGTGGCGGTTGAAGGCGATCGTCTTAGCGGTTCCGGCATTGCTATTGGTATTCAGTCGAAAGGCACCACGGTTATCCACCAGCAAGGTCTTCCTCCTTTGTCTAACCTGGAACTTTTCCCACAAGCACCTTTGTTGACGCTGGAAACGTATCGCCAGATTGGCAAAAACGCCGCGCGTTATGCGAAGCGCGAGTCTCCACAACCTGTTCCGACCCTCAATGATCAAATGGCACGACCGAAATACCAGGCCAAGTCCGCCATCTTACATATCAAAGAGACTAAGTACGTGGTCACTGGCAAAAAACCGCAAGAACTGCGCGTGACGTTTTAACAAAGGAAACCTTCATGAATACCGATGCAATTGAGTCGATGGTCAGGGACGTGTTGAACCGAATGAACAGTCTCCAGGATACAGCCCCTGTCTCTGCGCCATCCCACTCATCAACACTGAATGCCAAAGTGAGTGATTACCCGCTGGCAAATAAACATCCAGAATGGGTCAAAACGGCGACTAATAAAACGCTCGACGATTTTACTCTGGAAAATGTACTCAGCGATAAAGTCACCGCCCAGGACATGCGCATAACCCCGGAAACGTTGCGTATTCAGGCCGCGATTGCCAGAGATGCTGGACGCGATCGCCTGGCGATGAATTTTGAACGCGCCGCCGAGCTTACCTCAGTGCCGGATGATCGCATCCTCGAAATCTACAATGCGTTACGCCCTTATCGTTCGACTAAGCAAGAACTCATTGCCATTGCCGACGATCTTGAACGTCGTTATCAGGCCAAAATTTGTGCCGCATTTGTCCGTGAAGCTGCGGAACTCTATGTCGAGCGTAAAAAACTGAAAGGCAACGATTAAGGACGAACTATGCGATATATAGCAGGCATTGATATCGGCAACTCATCCACAGAGGTTGCGCTGGCAACGCTCAATGCGTCTGGCGAAATGTCGTTCGTGAGCAGCGCCCTGGCAGAAACCACCGGGATCAAAGGTACGTTGCGTAACGTACACGGCATTCAGGAGGCGCTCGCACAGGCAACGAGAAAAGTCGGCATCAATGTCAGCGATATTTCGCTTATTCGTATCAACGAAGCAACCCCGGTCATTGGCGATGTGGCGATGGAAACCATTACGGAAACCATTATCACTGAATCAACCATGATCGGTCACAACCCGAAAACTCCAGGCGGAGTGGGGCTGGGTGTAGGACTCACCATCACTCCGCAAGAGTTGTTAACACGCCCGGCGGACACACCGTACATTCTGGTCGTGTCATCGGCTTTTGATTTTGCCGATATCGCAACCATGATAAATGCCTCCGTGCGGGCCGGATATCAGCTGACAGGCGTTATTCTGCAACGCGACGATGGCGTACTGGTCAGTAACCGACTGGAAATCCCTTTACCCATTGTTGATGAAGTCCTCTACATCGATCGTATTCCGCTCGGCATGTTAGCTGCTATTGAAGTCGCCGTTCCCGGGAAAGTTATCGAAACCCTGTCTAACCCATATGGGATTGCCACCGTTTTCGCCCTCAATGCTGAAGAGACTAAAAATATCGTTCCTGTCGCACGGGCGCTAATCGGCAACCGTTCAGCAGTGGTCGTGAAAACACCTTCTGGCGACGTTAAAGCCCGTTCGATACCCGCCGGAAATATCGAATTGCTTTCTGCCGGGCGCACAATTCGGGTTGATGTTGCTGCCGGGGCCGATGCCATTATGAAAGCGGTCGGTGAATGCCCAAAACTGGAAAATGTGACGGGCGAACCGGGCACCAACATCGGCGGAATGCTGGAACATGTTCGCCAGACCATGGCGGAGCTGACCAATAAACCCAGCAACGAAATTTTTATTCAGGATTTATTAGCGATAGATACATCAGTTCCCGTCAGCGTAACCGGTGGTCTGGCAGGCGAATTTTCACTGGAACAGGCAGTGGGTATCGCCTCTATGGTGAAATCCGACCGTCTGCAAATGGCGATGATCGCCAGTGAAATTAAGCAAAAACTGCACGTTGATGTTCAGGTCGGAGGCGCAGAAGCAGAGGCAGCCATTCAGGGAGCCTTAACTACCCCAGGAACCATGCGTCCCTTAGCCATTCTGGACTTAGGCGCAGGTTCTACCGATGCCTCCATCATCAATCAAAAAGGGGAAATGATTGCCACTCACCTTGCGGGAGCGGGCGACATGGTGACGATGATTATCGCCAGGGAACTGGGCTTAAATGATCGCTACCTGGCAGAAGAGATCAAAAAATACCCACTGGCAAAAGTTGAAAGCCTGTTCCACTTACGCCATGAAGACGGCAACGTTCAGTTCTTCCCTACCCCACTATCCCCCCAGGTATTTGCCCGTGTTTGTGTGGTGAAACCAGACGAACTGGTGCCCATTCCCGGTGATATAACGCTGGAAAAAGTGCGAACCATTCGTCGCAGTGCAAAAGAGCGGGTCTTCGTAACAAATGCCCTGCGCGCACTACGTCAGGTAAGTCCTGGTGGAAATATTCGCGACATTCCGTTCGTCGTACTGGTGGGCGGCTCTTCACTGGATTTCGAAGTCCCGCAGTTAGTCACCGATGCGTTGGCACATTATAGACTGGTCGCCGGGCGGGGGAATATCCGTGGTAGCGAGGGGCCGCGCAATGCGGTAGCTACCGGGCTACTCATCTCCTGGCACAAGGAGTCGGTTCATGGAAAGTAAAGAACGTGCACCAGCCATTGTCGTCATAGTAATCGGTGACTGTATCAGTACATGGAATGAGGTGCTTCTTGGCATTGAAGAGGAAGGTATTCCCTTTCGCATTCAACACATTCCATCAGGTGAAATCATCGATAGCGCCTGGCAGGCTGCTCGCCAGTCTCCCCTGTTGGTTGGCATAGCCTGTGACCGGGAAAAACTGATTGTGCATTACAAAAACTTACCGGCATCAGCGCCACTGTTTACGCTGATGCATCAACAAGATAACCATACCCGGCGCAGCACCGGCAATAACGCAGCCCGGCTGGTCAAAGGGATTCCCTTCAAGGAATACCACTCATAATCCACAGGAGAAACACCGTATGAATAACGCACTGGGACTGGTTGAAACAAAAGGGTTAGTCGGCGCGATTGAAGCCGCAGACGCCATGGTTAAATCCGCCAACGTACAACTGGTCGGCTATGAAAAGATTGGTTCAGGTCTGATCACAGTGATGGTGCGCGGCGATGTTGGCGCAGTAAAAGCCGCCGTTGACGCGGGGAGCGCCGCCGCAAGCGCCGTTGGCGAAGTGAAGTCCTGCCATGTCATCCCTCGGCCGCACAGCGATGTTGAGGCCATTTTACCAAAATCTGCATAACCCCATTCGCTAAGGAGCACAGCGTGAAGCAATCACTGGGATTACTTGAAGTCAGTGGTCTGGCACTCGCCATCAGTTGCGCGGATGTTATGGCAAAAGCCGCGTCCATCACGCTGGTTGGCCTTGAGAAGACCAATGGCTCAGGCTGGACGGTTATCAAAATCACCGGTGACGTCGCCTCGGTTAATGCAGCGATCGAGACGGGTGCCAGTTTCGCCGGGCAGAGAAATGGTCTTGTCGCGCACAAAGTGATTGCCCGTCCAGGCGAGGGAATACTGTCCCGCACAACAGAAGCACTGAATGTAAGGGTTGAAGCAAGCGAAACACCAGCAGCAACAGTCACCTCAGAAAGTATCAGTTGTAATTTGTGTCTTGATCCGGCGTGTCAACGGCAAAAAGGTGAGCCACGTTCACTTTGCCTCCACTCCGATAAGCGAGAGGAGTAACAATGGACAAACAAACCTTGCAAGAAACAGTGAGCCAGGTTCTGGATGAGATGCGCGAACGCCCTATCCCTCTGGGCGTCTCCAGTCGTCATATTCACCTTTCAACTGCGGATTATGTACGCCTTTTTCCTGAACAACCGATCAGCGAGAAAAAGCCGTTATTGCAACCAGGTCAGTTCGCTGCTGAACAAGTTGTTACGCTGGTGGGACCAAAAGGCAAATTGCACAACGTTCGTTTGTTGGGACCACTACGCAATGCAAGCCAGGTGGAAATTTCCCGGACTGATGCCAGAACGTTGGGGATCACCGCTCCGCTACGCATGTCAGGCGATCTCAACGGCACACCGGGGATTCGTCTGATAAGTCCGTTTGCAGAGCTGGAAATCGCTTCTGGCGTTATTGTCGCGCAACGGCATATTCATATGTCTCCGCTCGATGCCCTGATTTATGGCGTTACGCAAGGCGATAAAGTGGCGGTCGCCATTGAAGGTGATGAGCGACGACTGATATTTGATAACGTCGCTGTTCGCGTCTCACCGGATATGCGTCTTGAAATGCATATTGATACCGACGAAGCCAACGCTGCAGGCGCTGATAATCCTGACGTTTTTGCCATGCTGGTGTCGCTGCCATGAATCATGTGCTGATGCAACGCATTGTTGACGAAGTGATTTTTCGCCTAAAACAACGTGCGGAAAAGACACTCACGCTCACCGTTTCGCAACTGCGAGAAGCCAGCGTTCACAAGATAGTTCATCAGTATGCATCGTTACAAATTCGATATGTCGATCTGCCGTTGTTGCGACAGCTTGCGGAGAACAATACGTCAGACGAGGCAGTAATCCACCTTCACGAGGCGTTAGCATGGGGAATGCACATTCAATTATCGTTGCAGCATCATTTCCTGAACGCCATCAAGTTGAAAACTCTCGCCCGTCTACCGCTAACCTGGTGCGACGAACAAGGAAAACCAATCCACCTTCATCGTGGTCGACTTTTAAGTTATGCCGACGTAGCACCGTTATGCGCGGGGATACTGGTACTACAGCGGAAATGTTGTGTGACCGCACTTGCGCGTGACGCGGCAATTACCCGAAACATTCAGTTAATCAGGCAGGAGTAACTCATGCATCTGGCTCGAGTCACCGGCACGGTGGTATCCACGCAAAAATCACCTTCTCTTATCGGGAAAAAACTGCTGTTGGTTCGTCGGGTCAGTGCTGACGGCGAATTGCCTCTTACACCGTTAACCGGCGACGAAGTTGCCGTTGATTCAGTCGGCGCAGGCGTTGGTGAACTGGTACTCCTCAGCAGCGGCTCCAGCGCCAGACATGTTTTTTCCGGCCCCAACGAAGCCATTGATCTGGCAGTGGTCGGCATTGTCGATACGCTTTCACGCTAAGGACTTTAACGATGGCGATTTATACCCGAACAGGTGATTCAGGAAGTACATCTCTATTTACCGGACAGCGTGTCAGTAAAACTCATCGACGTGTCGAAGCCTATGGCACGCTGGATGAACTGAACGCGACGCTCAGTCTGTGTTATTGCGCCACCTCCATCGAAAGCCATCGCATCTTACTGGAAGCCATTCAGCAACAAATATTTTGGTTTAGCGCCGAACTCGCCAGTGAAAGCGAACAGCCGTCAGCGCAGCAGCGTTACATCGGTACAGAAGAAATTGCCACGCTGGAAAAAGCGATCGATAGCGCAATGAACGCTGTCCCTCCAGTTCACAGCTTCATTTTGCCTGGTCGTTGTGAAGCCGCGAGCCGTATGCATGTCGCCCGCACGGTGACCCGGCGGGCTGAAAGACGTCTGGTTGAACTGACAACGGAAACCACCGTCCGCCATGTTTTGTTGCACTATATCAACCGACTTTCCGATTGCCTGTATGCCCTCGCCCGCGTGGAAGACAACGTTGCTCATCAAAACCTGATGATTCAGGAAATCACAAAACGTTATCACGAAGCCAACCACACTCCAGCATTAAAGGAACGCACGATGTCGCTCACTTTTCAGGATCTTCACCAGCTCATTCGTAGTGCGGCAATACGCGCGGATGAACTACATATTCCCGTTGTCATCAGCATTGTTGATGCCAACGGGACAGAAAGTGTTACCTGGCGGATGCCCGATGCCCTGCTGGTCAGCAGTGAACTGGCACCGAAAAAAGCCTGGACCGCCGTGGCGATGAAAACGGCAACACACAAACTTGCTGACGCCGTACAACCCGGAGCGCCGCTTTACGGACTCGAAAGCCATATGCAAGGCAAAGTCGTCACTTTTGGTGGCGGTTTTCCCCTCTGGCGTGACGGAATATTGCTTGGGGGACTTGGCATCAGCGGTGGTAGCGTTGAACAAGATATGGATATTGCACAAGCCGCAATGGCAGCAATTAACGCAGGAGCAAACCTATGAATACGACTGAATTAGAAATGATTATCCGCAACATCCTGCGCGAACAACTGATGCCCAGTGCGTCACAAGTGCAAAGAAATGGTATTTTTCAGACTGTCGATGAGGCCGTCTGCGCGGCACACCAAGCCTTTTTGCGCTTTCAACAGTGTCCGCTTAAAACCCGCAGCGCCATTATCAGCGCCATTCGCGAAGAATTAATGCCCCGCCTTACCGAACTGGCAGAAGAAAGCGCCAGCGAAACGGGAATGGGAAATAAAGAAGATAAGTATCTGAAAAACAAAGCGGCACTTGATAACACGCCAGGAATTGAAGATTTAACCACCACTGCACTAACCGGTGATGGAGGCATGGTTTTATTTGAATACTCTCCATTTGGTGTTATTGGCTCGGTCACGCCGAGTACCAATCCCACGGAAACCGTCATTAATAACAGCATCAGCATGTTAGCAGCAGGCAATAGCGTCTACTTCAGTCCTCATCCGGGAGCCAAAAACGTATCGCTGAAACTCATTGCCATAATCGAAGACATCGCGTTTCGCTGTAGTGGCATTCATAACCTGATCGTTACCGTATCTGAACCGACCTTTACAGCCACCGAACAGATGATGGCGCACCCTAAAATCAGCGTTCTGGCGATTACCGGCGGTCCGGGTATCGTCGCAATGGGGATGAAAAGTGGCAAGAAAGTGATTGGTGCCGGTGCGGGTAACCCGCCGTGTATTGTCGATGAAACGGCGGATATTGTGAAAGCCGCCGAAGACATCATCAACGGCGCTTCTTTTGATTACAACCTACCGTGCATCGCTGAAAAAAGCCTGATTGTCGTGGCGTCAGTGGCAGAGTATTTAATTCAACAGATGCAAAGTTTTGGCGCCCTTCTTCTTAACCATGAGCAAACTGAAAAATTGCGCGCCGTTTGTCTGCCCGACGGCGTCGCCAATAAAAAACTGGTTGGCAAAAGTCCATGCCATCTTCTGGAAGCGGCTGGAATTCCTCTACCGCAGAAAACGCCACGATTACTGATTGCCGTTGTTGACGCCGATGATAACTGGGTTACCTGTGAACAACTGATGCCTATGCTACCCATTGTGAAAGTCAGCGATTTTGACAGCGCCCTCACCCTGGCGCTGAAAGTCGAAGACGGTTTGCACCACACGGCAATTATGCACTCGCAGAACGTCTCACGACTCAACCTTGCTGCACGCGTGATGCAAACCTCAATCTTTGTCAAAAACGGTCCCTCCTGGGCTGGTATTGGCGTCGGCGGCGAAGGCTTTACGACCTTCACCATTGCTACACCGACCGGAGAAGGAACAACGTCAGCACGGACTTTTGCCCGCTCACGACGCTGCGTGTTAACCAGTGGCTTTTCCATTCGCTAGAGAAACGGAAATGAATACTTTTTCACTGCAGACGCGTTTATACAGCGGTTTGGGAAGTCTCAAAGTCCTTAGCCGTTTCACCAATAAGCACATCTGGATTATTTGCGATGCCTTCCTGGCAAGTTCGCCATTGATTGACACGTTGCGTCAGTCGCTGCCTGATAGCAACCGCATCAGTATTTTTAGCGAAATAACGCCCGATCCAACGATCCAGACCGTGGTAAAAGGCATTGCACAAATGCAGACTTTACGCCCGGATGTAGTTATCGGTTTTGGCGGCGGCTCTGCGCTGGACGCCGCAAAAGCGATTGTCTGGTTTAGTCGCCAGTGTGCTATTGAGATTGAAACCTGCGTTGCTATTCCCACCACCAGCGGCACCGGTTCGGAAGTGACCAGCGCCTGTGTCATCAGCGATCCCGATAAAGGGATTAAATATCCTCTTTTCGATAATGCGCTTTATCCGGATATAGCGGTTCTTGATCCCTCGCTGGCCGTCAGTGTGCCAGCCGCGATAACTGCCAATACCGGAATGGATGTTTTAACCCATGCCCTTGAAGCTTATGTTTCTCCCCGTGCCAGTGACTTCACGGATGCACTGGCCGAAAAAGCCGTGCAAATTGTTTTTCACTACCTGCCCACAGCAGTGAATAAAGGAGATTGTCTTGCTACTCGCGGCAAAATGCATAATGCATCTACTCTTGCAGGAATGGCCTTTAGTCAGGCTGGGCTTGGGTTAAATCATGCAATTGCCCATCAACTCGGCGGGCAGTTTCATCTGCCACACGGCCTGGCGAATGCACTCCTGCTCACGACGGTTATTCGTTTTAATGCTGGCGATCCGCGTGCTGCCAAACGCTATGCCCGGCTGGCGAAAACGTGCCATTTATGCCCTGACGATGCCAATGACACCGCCAGCCTGAATGCACTCATTCAACATATTGAACAGCTAAAAAAAGCCTGTTCAATGCCGACTCTCGCCAATGCACTGAAAGAAAAAAAAGCAGAATGGTCATCACGTATTCCAGATATGGTTCGGGCTACGCTGACGGATGCCACACTGCGTACCAATCCACGAGCGGCTGATGCCATCGCTATAGCAGAACTGCTTGAGGAGTTGTTATGAACGGCGAGTTAATGTCCATTGACGAACAGACGATCCGCGAGCGAGTACAGGCAGCAGGCGTCGTGGGTGCTGGTGGCGCAGGCTTTCCAACACATATTAAGCTGCAGGCGCGGGTTGACACTTTCCTGGTGAATGCGGCGGAATGTGAACCAATGTTGAAAGTAGATCAACAGTTAATGGCACAGCAAGCCAGCCGCCTGCTTCGCGGTGTTCACTATGCGATGAAAGCCACCGGAGCCAGTAGCGGAATTATCGCGCTGAAAGAGAAGTATCAACCAGCAATAAACGCACTCACACCCTTGCTTTCGCCGGATATCCGGCTGCATATTTTGCCCGACGTTTACCCCGCAGGAGACGAAGTGCTGACCATCTGGATGGCAACAGGTCGCCGCGTTCCTCCCGCTGCGTTACCCGTGAGCGTCGGTGTGGTGGTCAATAATGTGCAAACCGTACTGAATATTGCCAGAGCCGTTGAGCAACAGTATCCGGTGACGCGACGCACACTTACTGTTAATGGTGCAGTGGCTAAACCAATAACATTGACCGTTCCCATCGGGATGTCTTTACGCGAAGTACTGGCGCTGGCGGGCGGCGCAACAGTGGATAATCCTGGTTTTATCAATGGCGGTCCGATGATGGGTAGTTTGATCACATCGCTCGACACGCCAGTCAGCAAAACCACTGGCGGCTTGCTGGTTTTACCCAATTCTCATTCACTCATCCAACGTCGAATGCAGGATGACCGTAGCGTATTTGCCGTCGCGAAAACCGTTTGTGAGCAATGCCGCTTATGTACCGATCTCTGCCCACGTCATTTAATTGGTCACGAACTGTCGCCACATTTGTTAGTACGTGCGGTTAACTATCAACAGCTCGCTACGCCGCAACTGTTACTGACAGCTCTCACCTGTTCGGAGTGCAACGTCTGTGCCAGCGTCGCCTGTCCGGTAGGTATTTCGCCGATGCGCATAAACCGCCTGCTTAAGCAGGAATTACGCGCCAAAAATCTCCGCTACGAAGGTGCCTTAAATCCTGAGGATGTCATGGCAAATTATCGGCTGATCCCAGTAAAACGGCTGGTAACCAGACTGGGATTAACCCCGTGGTATCAGGATGCGCCATTGTCTGAACAGGTGCCTCAGCCTGAAAAAGTGACACTATTGTTACGCCAGCATATCGGTGCCAGCGCAATTGCGTGTGTACAAAAAGGCGATCGCGTCGTTCGTGGGCAATGTGTAGGCCAAATACCACATGGCACATTAGGTGCCCCCATTCATGCCAGTATTGATGGCACGATCAGTGATGTGACAGAAAACGCTATTACGGTTGTGAGAGGTTAACCATGTCGAAAGCGGTAGGTATTTTAGAACTTAGCAGTATCGCAAAAGGGATGGAAACCGGCGATGCCATGCTGAAAAGCGCCAATGTTGAGTTACTGGTCAGCAAAACGCTATGCCCCGGAAAATTTCTGCTGATGCTTGGTGGCGATGTCGGTGCGGTGCAGCAGGCCATCAACAGCGGCGCTTCCCTTGCAGGTGAAATGCTGGTCGACAGTCTGATCCTCCCTAATATTCATCCCAGTATCCTTCCCGCAATCAGCGGACTGAACCATGTTGAACAGCGTCAGGCTGTCGGTGTGGTCGAAACCTGGAGTGTGGCAGCCTGCATTGACGCTGCCGATTGCGCTGTTAAAGCTGCGAATGTCACCCTCGTTCGCGCGCATATGGCTTTTGGCATTGGGGGGGAAATGCTACATGGTGGTTGCTGGCGATATTTCAGATGTTAATAACGCGGTCTCTGTCGCCAGCGAGCGCGCAGGTGAAAAAGGGTTGCTGGTCTATCGCTCGGTGATTGCCCGTCCACATGAAGCCATGTGGCGTCAGATGGTGGAGGGATAATGACAACTCTGCACACAACTGAACGGATGATTCAGGAATATGTCCCTGGTAAGCAGGTCACGCTGGCTCATGTCATTGCTAATCCAGGGAAGGATCTGTTTAAGAAATTAGGTTTACCAGATACCGTTTCCGCCATTGGCATTCTGACGATTACCCCCAGCGAAGCGTCTATTATCGCGTGCGATATCGCTACAAAGTCAGGAGCAGTAGAAATTGGTTTTCTTGATCGTTTCACTGGTGCCGTAGTACTGACTGGTGATGTTTCAGCTATCGAATATGCACTTAATCAGGTTACCCGCACGCTGGGTGAAATGATGCACTTTACCGCCTGCCCCATTACACGGACCTGACGTTATGCAACGTATGATGCTTATCGGTCCCAGTCAGTGCGGAAAAACGTCACTCACGCAATGTCTGCGCGGAGAAGATCTTCAGTATCAGAAAACGCAGGCAATCGTCTGGTCACCGGCCACTATTGACACACCAGGCGAATACCTCGAAAACCGCAGCCTTTACAGCGCACTGCTGGTCAGTGCCTGCGAAGCGGACATTATCGCGCTGGTGCTAAATGCGGACGCACCGTGGTCACCTTTTTCGCCAGGTTTTACCATGTCAATGAATCGCCCGGTCATTGGGATAGTAACCAAAGCGGATTTAGCCAGCGTAGCACAACTATCTTTGGTGAAATGTTGGTTACGGGAAGCTGGAGCGCGCAACGTGTTAGTGACCAGTGCGATTAATAACATCGGAGTTGCAGAACTTTTTGCCTTGCTGCATACAAAAGAAGGCTGTCGCTAATTTCGATATGTTATCAGATGGGAATGATGACTTTTGATACACAGAAAAGAGCCAATGAATAATGAGGGTTGCCGGGCAACCCTCATCAAATAAAGCAGAAATTACTTTGCTTCGCCGTTTTTCATTTCACCCATAGCTTTCAGCTTTTTAGAGATATCGCGGCGTTCTTTGGAAAGCTCTGCATTTTTGATGATGTAATCGTCAACGCGATCTTCATAGTCACCTTTCATGCTGGCGATGATGCCCTGGATTGCTTCTACGCTCATACCAGGCTTAATGTAATCGCTCAGGTTGTCCAGCAGCAGGACACGCTTCTGGTTGTCACGGATCTTTTTCTCAACGTCCTGGATTTCACGTTGCAGTTTGTTCTTACGGCGGAACAGACGAACAAATTCCAGTACGTCCTGGAATGAAGGCTTGGTAGTTTCCATTTTTATACCCCTGATAATGTGAGAGTCGGATTCGTTTAAGCAACCGCTATTCGTTAGGGCCAACATTACTCATAGCTGCCGCAGATGACAATGCTTTTATCCCTTTTCACTATCATACCCTTTATCCTTGCTGAATCGAAGCAGCTGCAAGATGATTCTGAAGTTCAGGAATTATTTGCGCAAGGCCCGGCAAATCAGATTCGATAGCAACTCAAGTTGATGTGCCGTTTCCATGTTCAGCCACACATAGCCATAAATCGGTGTTTCCACGACCTTCAGCTCATGGTGGTTATCGAGCAACTGGCGCAACTCTTCCACAGCATCGTTCAATTTTTCCGTATTGGCAAAAACCGGCTGCGGATTACCTTCGTACAGCGCATGAACAAGGCTCAGCACTATTTGCTGCATCATATGCTGTGTATCACGCAGTTTTTGCGCGTTCAATAACACGAAATGGCTGGGGCGCGTGGCCCAGTAGGCATTGATTTGCAGCTCCAGCATACAAACCAGATTACGGTTAATAGTCTGGATACCTTCATATATCGATTTTGGAATACGGGTTTCTTTGCTGGCAGGCGCAATCAGCCCACGCATTTTCACGGCATCGGTCAGGAGTTTTTGCAGATGGCTTTCCAGACGTGGGCGTTCAAGTAAGTTCGGTGAGAATGCAGATTGATAGACCCGATTATACTCGGTCAGACTTTTCGCCAGTTGAATGCGCCAGTGGATGAACGCCCGTTGCGGCCAGATACCGGTAAACAGCATTGCCAGTAAAGAGCCGAGGATCACATCGCCACTTCGCCATAACGCCGTATCAATTTCACCTGTTGGGGAACCAACAACAATTGCCAGCGTCACACCAATCAATAAGCCTTGATACGGTTTCTTGCCGAGTGCCAGCCAGCCACAAAGAAACATGGCAGCCGCGCACCAGACTAACATCAGCGGTAAAGAGATTAACTCCAGTCGCAGAGCAATAAGACCTAAAATCGAGCCAAACACCGTACCGCCAATACGTTCAAACGCACGAGGGACGACGTTACCCCAGAACGAAATTGGTCCCATGATCACTACCATAGTGACCAACGGCCAGGTGCTTTCCGGGATAGTAAACAGGCGAATGATGAGAAAGGTGAGCAAGAACGCCAGCGCAACCCGAGTACCATGAACAATGCGGTAATGACGGTAGACTCGAATTTCGAACGGGCTTAAGGACTTATCGGCACGCACGCGGGCACTCCGTGTAAGAGGGAAAAAACGATCATAATGCAATCTGACAAACCAGGTGCAATAACGCTATGTAACAACTCTGTCCGGCAAACCGGGAATAGCGGACGTTCCCGGTTTAGTTGTCAGAAAACTGAAGACGGATCTTACTCTTTTACATAACGAAAAACAGCGTGGCAATCAGGTTAACCTCTGACCCGACGTCATTTATCAGCGCCGTTTTGGCTGCACCGCGACATACATTTCGATATCCCAATAACCATCTTGCGCGCCATTGTTCAGATAAACCTCAAAGCAGGGCTTTGGTAACATTTCGTAAGCACTGTCCTGCAAGAGGCTGTTAAAGAACTGATACCAGGGTTTCGCAAAATCATCACCCACTACGCGAGCTACCGCCACCGCATACTGACCACCCGAAATTTCTGTCAGGATGACGCCCTCACTGTTTTCGGGAAGTGTGAAATTATCTGCCACCGAAACTACGGTGTCACAACGTAACTTTTCGGCAGGTGTTTCATCTGGATTATCGTAATAGACCGCCACCCACTCCTTCGGAACAATATTTTTGTTATCAACCCACATCATCAACTGCTCAAAACCTTGCTTTACCGTTTGTTCCCACGGGCCAACGAGATGGAAACCTGCAACGGTACGTTTATCTTCCTGCTTAATCTCGTAGTTCATGACGCCTCCACTTATACTGGTTTTATATACAGTATGCTTTGTAATATAAAAACCACAAGGAATGAGTGTTGATTATGCGAGCAGACTCGCACTCCTGCCAGTCTGCGGCGTAAGAAAGGTCAGGCTTTATGCTCGAAATAATCACTCAGCCGGGAAAACACACCGCCTTTCCCGACAGATTCCAGGGTGACCAACGGCCAGTGCGCCACCTGTTTATCGCGGTCATAAAGTTCAATTTCCCCTACCCGCTTATGGGCGCTAATTGGCGCGGTCAGTTCTTTACCATCAAGGGTATATTTTGCTTTGATATTAGGAATCTCCGCTTTTGGCAGCACCATCCAGAACTCTTGTTCCGTTCCCAGAGCGATGTTTTCTTTATCGCCATACCAGATTCGTTCTGTGCCAACCTTTTTCCCCCGGTGCAAAATTTGCACCGTCGTAAAGTTCTGTTGCCCCCAACGCAGCAGTTTCCTTGCTTCTTCTTCGCGACCTTTTGCGCTGTCAGCCCCCATCACCACCGCAATGAGACGACGCTGACCATCCACCGCCGAAGCAATGAGATTAAACCCGGCACCGGAAGTATGTCCGGTTTTCAGGCCGTCAACATTCATGGTTTTATCCCACAATAATCCGTTACGGTTTTGCTGGGTGATACCGTTCCAGGTGAGGCTTTTTTCGCTGTACATATGATAAAAATCAGGCTCGCCGTGGATGATAGCGCGAGAAAGCACGGCTAAATCATAGGCCGAACTGTGCTGACCGGGTGCATCCAGACCATGCACTGTTTCAAAATGCGTATCCTGAAGATGCAACTTCTCAGCATAATTGTTCATCATATCGACAAACTGCCGTTGCCCACCGGCAATATAATCAGCCAGTGCAACACAAGCGTCATTTCCGGAGTCCACAATTAAACCACGGCTTAAATCACGTACCGATACGCGATCGCCCTCTTTCAAAAACATCAGTGAAGACCCGACAAATACCGGATTATCTTTCGCCCACGCATTGCGTCCTACAGTGACAATATCGTCTGGCGTAATGCGATGGCTATCGATTGCACGATCAACAACATAGCCAGTCATCAGCTTAGTCAGGCTGGCAGGATTGCGTTGTTGATGCTCATTACCCGCCGTGAGGATCTGACCGGTTGTGTAATCCATCAAGACCCATGACCCTGCATGAATCTCTGGAGGCTGGGGTGAAAAGGGAATATTTTCCGCCGCAAAACCAGACGATAAATTAAAAACGAACAAAGAAGCAGCAATAATAAGACGGCGTTTCAACAGCAAATCCTCAGGAGTTTCAAATAGCAGTTCTTTTTACGGAAATCCTGATGAACTGGCTGGAATAAAGTGCAAGAAAATGTGACAGTTATCTCATTTTTAATCTGACATTATCAGTTGCCACTCTCTGCCAAATTGTCGCTCTAAAGCTGATTAGCACGGTGATATTTGATACTCTGACACACAGCAGAAATAACGGATTTAACCTAATGATGAATGACGGTAAGCAACAATCTACCTTTTTGTTTCACGATTATGAAACCTTTGGCACGCACCCTGCGTTAGATCGCCCTGCGCAGTTCGCTGCCATTCGCACCGATAGCGAATTCAATATCATCGGCGAACCAGAGGTTTTTTATTGCAAGCCTGCGGATGATTATTTACCCCAGCCAGGAGCAGTATTAATCACTGGTATTACCCCGCAGGAAGCGCGGGCGAAAGGAGAAAACGAAGCCGCGTTTGCCGCTCGCATTCATTCGCTTTTTACCGTCCCGAAGACCTGTATTCTGGGCTACAACAATGTACGTTTTGATGACGAAGTCACACGCAACGTTTTTTATCGTAATTTCTACGATCCCTACGCCTGGAGTTGGCAGCATGATAACTCTCGCTGGGATCTGCTGGACGTCATGCGTGCCTGTTATGCCCTGCGTCCAGAGGGGATTAACTGGCCTGAAAATGATGACGGTCTACCGAGTTTTCGCCTTGAACATTTAACCAAAGCGAATGGTATTGAACATAGCAACGCCCACGATGCGATGGCTGATGTGTACGCCACTATTGCGATGGCAAAACTGGTAAAAACGCGTCAGCCACGCCTGTTTGATTATCTCTACAGCCATCGCAACAAGCACAAATTGATGGCGTTGATTGATGTGCCACAGATGAAACCACTGGTACACGTTTCCGGTATGTTTGGTGCATGGCGCGGCAATACCAGTTGGGTTGCGCCGCTGGCATGGCATCCTGAAAATCGTAATGCCGTGATTATGGTGGATTTAGCAGGAGATATTTCGCCATTACTGGAACTGGATAGCGACACGCTGCGCGAGCGCCTGTATACCGCGAAAGCCGATCTGGGCGATAACGCCGCCGTTCCGGTTAAGCTGGTGCATATTAATAAATGTCCGGTATTAGCACAGGCGAATACGCTTCGCCCGGAAGACGCCGATCGGCTGGGCATTAATCGCCAGCATTGTCTCGATAACCTGAAAATTCTGCGTGAAAATCCGCAAGTGCGTGAAAAAGTGGTGGCGATCTTTGCTGAAGCCGAACCATTTACGCCTTCAGATAACGTGGATGCCCAGCTTTATAACGGCTTTTTCAGCGACGCCGATCGTGCAGCAATGAAAATTGTACTGGAAACCGAGCCGCGTAATTTACCAGCACTGGATATCACCTTTGTCGATAAACGCATTGAGAAACTGTTGTTCAATTATCGTGCGCGTAACTTCCCAGGAACGCTGGACTACGCCGAACAGCAACGCTGGCTGGAGCACCGTCGCCAGGTCTTCACGCCAGAGTTTTTGCAAGATTATGCTGATGAATTGCAAATGCTGGCACAACAATATGCCGATGATAAAGAGAAAGTGTCGCTGTTAAAGGCGCTTTGGCAGTACGCGGAAGAGATCGTCTGAAAAGAAAAAACCGGAGCGATAAACTCCGGTTTTTAGTGAATTACCGGATGGTTATGCCATCCGGCTTGATAGGATTATGCAACGTCTTCGTACTGCGGAACCGGGTTGCGGAAGCTCTTCGTCACGCAAGCCAGGTAAATCAGACCGATTGCCGCCCAGATCAGCCCCAGAACCATTGAGCTTTCTTCCAGGTTAACCCACAGCGCACCTACAGTCAGAGCACCACACATCGGCAGGAACAGATACTGGAAGTGATCTTTCAGCGTTTTGTTACGCTTCTCACGGATCCAGAACTGCGAAATGACCGACAGGTTAACGAAGGTAAATGCTACCAGCGCACCAAAGTTAATCAGCGCCGTTGCCATTACCAGGTCAAAGTTGATTGCCAGCAGAGCAATCGCGCCAACCAGGATAATGTTCATTGCCGGGGTACGCCATTTCGGGTGTACATAACCGAAGAAGCTTTTCGGGAACACGCCGTCACGACCCATTACGTACATCAGACGCGCTACGCCTGCGTGCGCCGCCATACCGGACGCCAGTACGGTAATGGTGGAGAAAATCAGCGCGCCAACCTGGAACGCTTTACCCGCAACGTACAGCATGATTTCAGGCTGTGACGCATCCGGATCTTTAAAGCGAGAGATATCCGGGAAGTACAGCTGCAGGAAGTAAGTTGCAAAGATGAAGATCATGCCGCCGATCAGCGCGGTCAGGAAAATCGCACGCGGGATCACGCGCTCTGCATCTTTGGTTTCTTCCGACAGGTTGCTGATGCCGTCAAAACCTGTAAAGGAGAAGCACAGGATCGTCGCACCGGTAATCATTGGGATAACATGCGCATCGCCAGACCAGAACGGACGGGTGCTCGCCAGCGTACCAGCGCCTTCACCTTCAAATACGCCGTAAACTACCATGCCCAGAATCACCGCGATCAGCACAACCTGCAACACTACGATTACCGTGTTGAAGTTCGCTACGGATTTCAGACTACGCAGGTTAAAGGCGGTCATAAAGGCCACCAGCGCCACCACAAACATCCACGATGGGATGGAAGGCACCAGGGCTTCAAAATAGATTTTCGCCAACAGAATGTTGATCATCGGCGCGAACAAATAGTCGAGCAGAGAAGACCAACCCACCATAAAGCCAACGGTCGGGCTAATGGATTTCTGGGCGTAAGTGTATGCAGAGCCAGCAGAAGGATAGCGGCGAACCAGCTTCCCGTAGCTCAGAGCCGTAAACAGGATCGCAATTAATGCGAACGCATAGGCTGTCGGCACATGACCATCCGTGAGGCCTGAAACGATACCAAAAGTATCAAACAGCGTCATCGGCTGCATATAGGCAAGACCCATCATTACAACCGGAACTAACGTAAGCGTTTTACGCAATTCCACGCGAGAGGTGTTTGGAGTAACGTTATGCGACATGGTCATTCTCCTTTACGGTGAAAACCGTCGCGTAAGCAAAAAATTGCCCCATTTTTTTGGATTCCTCAGCGACAACAACTGTCGATTTTTAGTAAATATCTATCCGGTACGAAGCCCGGCCTCTTGGTATGAATGATTGGTTTGAAGCAAAAAATAACCGACGCGGATAAAACGTCGGTTTTTAGTCATTTTTTGACAGCGGCGCATTGTGCCTAAATGGGGGGTAAATGACAAGAGAATGAGAGGCTTGTCATAAAATTTTTTATTTAAATGGCTGATTTTCCGTCATCAGATTTTGCATAAACTCCAGCAATCGCACTATTTGCTAAAATCTCATCCCGCCACCATGCGCTGGCAAGCCCTGCGGTCTGTTCGTTCCAGCCAATCCAGACCGGTTCAAAAAGAGTCTGGGCGACCACTTTCTTCTCAATTAACGCGCCACTATCGAGAAAACGTTGCGCCAGATAGCGGGGTAAATAGCCACAACCAAGACCGCTGATTTGTAGCTCCAGCTTGGTTTTAAAATCGAATACGGTTATGGCTTCTTGTTCGTCGAGTATTTGCGAGGCTGTGGACGCGGCTGCCTGTGCCGTGTCGCCTACCACTATTGCCTGGTATCGTTTAATAACTCGTCGGTTTAACGGTTCTTCTTCCAGTGCTAACGGATGATGGGGTGCCACAGCGAAAACTTGCTCCAGATCACCCAGACGAGAAAAGCCAAATTCGCTGGAGGACGGCGGCTCATGCATCGCGCCGACAATAATATCCGCCCTCCCCTGAGTCAGCGCCTCCCAGGAACCACCGAGCACGCCATTGATAAATTTCAACCGCGTCACGCTGTGATGTTGATAAAAGATTTCAATGAGCGGCGCAAGCAGAGAAAAAGGAAACGTATCATCTACCCCAATCACCAGCTCGTTTTCCCAGCCTTCATGAAGTTTGATCGCCTGCTTTTCCAGTTCATGAACAGTGTGGAGTATTTCCCGCCCTTTCTCTAATAGCATTTTTCCGGTACGGGTGAATTTAGCGCGGTGTCCGCTACGATCGAGTAATTGAATATTAAGGTCGCTTTCCAGCTTGTGAACGGTATAACTCAGAGCGGACGGCGTCTTGTAGAGTTTGGCCGACGCCGCCGCAAAACTGCCTTCCTTTTCTAAGGCATCGAGGATCATCAACACATCCAGCAGTGGTTTCATACACGCCCCCTTGCAGTGTATGCGGCGTCCTGCTGGCGTGATCGTTTACTCCAGCGGCATTACCAGCGGATCGGGATACTGGTATTCAAATCCCAGTTCATTGCAAATCCGACTGCCATCAATAATTTTACCCTTACCGCTGTCCAGACTGTTTCTGAACTGCGGGGGTTCCAGCCCCAATAAACGAGCCATCTGTGGATAGAAAACATTGCGCGCAGGGTGAGCTGGCGCACATATATTATAGATGTGTCCGCCTTTAGGTGCCTGTAACAACAGGGTGATAGCGCCAATAACATCTTCCTGGTGGACTAAATTAACACCGTGCTCACCGTCAGGCGCGGTTTTTCCGGCAAAGAAGCGTCCGGGATGGCGCCCTGGTCCGACCAGACCCGCAAGACGCAGAATATCGACCGAAGTACCGGGTAAATTGTGCAGCCAGTCTTCGAGTTCTTCTAATACTCGTCCACTATTGGTCACCGGATTACGCGGGGTAGTTTCTTTCACAGTGCCTTGTGCGTCGCCATAGACAGACGTTGAGCTGGTAAAGATAATGCGGGGAATACGATGAGCCAGCGCGCTATCCACCAGCTCTTGCACAGCTTGTAAATAGAACTCATCGCCGGGGCCACTGCGACGTGCAGGAAGCGTAATGACCAGCGCATCGGCATCCATCAGGGCATCCAGATCGTCAGAATCACAAACTAACTCAGGCTCCATACGAAGCAGATAGCTATCAATCCCGCTCATTCGAGCCGCTTCGACGCCATCTTGTGTGGTTTTACTCCCGGTGACCTGCCAGCCTCGCGCTGAAAGTGACATCGCCAGCGGCATACCTAACCACCCTAACCCGACAATTGCGACCTTTTTCATCCGTTTTCTCCTGATACACCTTAGATCTATAAGGCTACGCCAGCGTATCAAAACTGACAATTCATTCTATGAATGAATCTCTTCAATAATGATAACGACAGGCTGCAATGAGCAGTGAATCGTCAGTAACCGCGTATACCAGACGATGCTCCTCTGTAATGCGTCGGGACCAGAAGCCTGACAAATTAGGTTTCAGGGGTTCTGGCTTCCCCTTACCTTCAAATGGCGTTCTGCGGGTATCTTTGATAAGTTCAGTGATCTTTTTAACAATTCGCTTATCTGTTTCCTGCCAGTACAGATAATCATCCCATGATTCCTCAGACCAGATGAGTTTCACTCAATAATGTCCTTTTCCGTTCCTTTGCCTGATTTCAGGCTATCGATTGAGTCCATCAATCTCCGGGCGTTAGCGGGGGAGCGCAGTAGATAAGCTGTCTCTTCCAGGGAGTTGTATTCTTCGAGTGACATCAGAACACAAGCCTCACCATTCTGACGAGTAATAAGGATCGGAGCATGATCTTCAACGGCTTTCATCATTGTTGCCGACAAATTCTGACGCGCTTCGCTGTAGCTAATTGTACGCATATCAACCTCCTCTTTTGTACAGTTCATTGTACAATGATGAGTGGCAATTAACTATTTATTAATTAGCCTGCAGATCAAGGCATTGGTCAGTGAAAAGAAAACTCCCAGGCTTCGCTATTTTTGGTGCCGTCAGGTTAGAGGACAGCCCTCTTAGCCCCCTCCTTTCCCCGCTCATTCATTAAACAAATCTATCGTCACAAAATATATAAAAAAGCCCTTGCTTTCTAAGGTGAAAGTGGTTTAGGTTAAAAGGCATCAGTTGAATAAACATTCACAGAGAATTTTATGACACGCGTTCAATTTAAACACCACCATCATCACCATCATCCTGACTAGTCTTTCAGGCGATGTGTGCTGGAAGACATTCAGATCTTCCAGTGGTGCATGAACGCATGAGAAAGCCCCCGGAAGATCATCTTCCGGGGGCTTTTTTATTGCGCGGTTGATAACGATTCAGACAGGTTTAAAGAGGAAGAAGAAAATGACAGACAACACTCGTTTACGCATAGCTATGCAGAAATCCGGCCGTTTAAGTGATGACTCGCGCGAATTGCTGGCGCGCTGTGGCATTAAAATTAATCTTCACACCCAGCGCCTGATCGCAATGGCTGAAAACATGCCGATTGATATTCTGCGGGTGCGTGACGACGACATTCCAGGTCTGGTGATGGACGGCGTAGTTGACCTCGGGATTATTGGCGAAAACGTGCTGGAAGAAGAGCTGCTTAACCGCCGCGCCCAGGGTGAAGATCCGCGCTACTTTACCCTGCGTCGTCTCGATTTCGGCGGCTGCCGCCTTTCGCTGGCAACGCCAGTTGATGAAGCCTGGGACGGCCCGCTCTCCTTAAACGGTAAACGTATTGCCACCTCTTATCCTCACCTGCTCAAACGTTATCTCGACCAGAAAGGTATCTCTTTTAAATCCTGCTTACTGAACGGTTCTGTCGAAGTCGCCCCGCGCGCCGGACTGGCGGATGCGATTTGCGATCTGGTTTCCACCGGTGCCACGCTGGAAGCTAACGGCCTGCGCGAAGTCGAAGTTATCTACCGCTCGAAAGCCTGCCTGATCCAGCGCGATGGCGAAATGGAAGAATCCAAACAGCAACTGATCGACAAACTGCTGACCCGTATTCAGGGAGTGATCCAGGCGCGCGAATCAAAATACATCATGATGCACGCACCGACCGAACGTCTGGATGATGTCATCGCCCTGCTGCCAGGTGCTGAACGCCCAACTATTTTACCGCTGGCGGGTGACCAACAGCGCGTAGCGATGCACATGGTCAGCAGCGAAACTCTGTTCTGGGAAACCATGGAAAAACTGAAGGAACTGGGCGCCAGCTCGATTCTGGTTCTGCCAATTGAGAAGATGATGGAGTAATAGCCATGAGCTTTAACACAATCATTGACTGGAATAGCTGTACTGCGGAACAACAACGCCAGCTGTTAATGCGCCCGGCGATCTCCGCCTCTGAAAGCATCACCCGTACCGTCCGTGAAATTTTAGATAACGTGAAAGCACGCGGCGATGATGCCCTGCGGGAATACAGCGCGAAGTTTGATAAAACCACGGTTACCGCACTGAAAGTTTCTGCAGAGGAAATTGCCGCAGCCTGCGAACGCCTGAGCGACGAGCTGAAACAGGCAATGGCGGTGGCAGTAAAGAATATTGAAACCTTCCACACTGCGCAAAAACTGCCTCCGGTAGATGTCGAAACTCAACCAGGCGTGCGTTGCCAGCAGGTCACGCGCCCGGTGGCTTCGGTTGGTTTGTATATTCCTGGCGGCTCCGCCCCGCTCTTCTCAACCGTATTAATGCTGGCGACTCCGGCGCGTATTGCAGGCTGTAATAAAGTTGTGCTGTGCTCACCGCCGCCGATTGCCGATGAGATCCTTTACGCGGCGCAACTGTGTGGCGTGCAGGACGTGTTTAACGTCGGCGGCGCTCAGGCCATTGCCGCGCTGGCGTTCGGTACAGAATCCGTGCCAAAAGTGGACAAAATTTTCGGGCCTGGTAACTCCTTTGTGACAGAAGCAAAACGCCAGGTGAGCCAGCGTCTGGACGGTGCGGCGATCGATATGCCCGCAGGCCCGTCGGAAGTGCTGGTGATTGCTGACAGCGGCGCAACACCGGATTTTGTCGCCTCTGATTTGCTCTCCCAGGCAGAACACGGCCCGGACTCGCAGGTGATTTTACTGACGCCCGATGTTGATATGGCGCGTCGCGTTGCCGAAGCCGTCGAACGCCAGTTGGCAGAACTGCCGCGTGCCGAAACCGCCCGCCAGGCACTGAGCGCCAGTCGCCTGATCGTGACCAACGATTTAGCGCAGTGCGTAGAGATCTCCAACCAGTACGGCCCGGAGCACCTGATCATTCAGACCCGCAACGCCCGTGAACTGGTCGATGGCATCACCAGTGCCGGTTCGGTATTTCTTGGTGACTGGTCACCGGAATCGGCGGGCGACTACGCCTCCGGCACCAATCACGTGCTGCCGACTTACGGTTACACCGCCACCTGTTCCAGTCTCGGCCTGGCGGATTTCCAGAAGCGCATGACCGTGCAAGAACTGTCAAAAGAAGGGTTTTCCGCGCTGGCTTCAACCATTGAAACACTGGCCGCCGCCGAGCGCCTGACCGCCCACAAAAATGCCGTTACTTTGCGTGTTAACGCCCTGAAGGAGCAAGCATGAGCACCGTGACTATTACCGATTTAGCGCGTGAAAACGTCCGCAACCTGACGCCGTATCAGTCGGCGCGTCGTCTGGGCGGTAACGGCGATGTCTGGCTGAACGCCAACGAATATCCCACAGCCGTCGAGTTTCAGCTTACTCAGCAAACGCTCAACCGTTACCCGGAATGTCAGCCGAAAGCGGTCATTGAAAATTATGCACAGTATGCAGGCGTGAAACCGGAACAGGTGCTGGTTAGCCGTGGCGCGGACGAAGGTATTGAACTGCTGATTCGCGCTTTTTGCGAACCGGGCAAAGGCGCCATCCTCTACTGCCCGCCAACGTACGGCATGTACAGCGTCAGCGCCGAAACCATTGGCGTCGAGTGCCGCACGGTGCCGACGCTGGAAAACTGGCAACTGGACTTGCAGGGGATTTCCGACAAGCTGGACGGCGTAAAAGTGGTCTACGTTTGCAGCCCCAACAACCCAACCGGGCAACTGATCAACCCGCAGGATTTTCGCACGTTGCTGGAGTTAACTCGCGGTAAGGCAATTGTGGTTGCTGATGAAGCCTATATTGAATTTTGTCCGCAGGCATCGCTGGCGGGCTGGCTGGCGGAATATCCACATCTGGCTATTTTGCGTACCCTTTCGAAAGCTTTCGCTCTGGCGGGGCTTCGTTGCGGGTTTACGCTGGCAAATGAAGAAGTCATCAACCTGTTAATGAAAGTGATCGCCCCCTACCCGCTCTCGACGCCGGTTGCCGACATTGCCGCACAGGCGTTAAGCACGCAGGGAATCGTCGCCATGCGCGAACGGGTGGCGCAAATTATTGCAGAACGCGAATATCTGATTGCCGCTCTGAAAGAAATCCCCTGCGTGGAGCAAGTTTTCGACTCCGAAACCAACTACATTCTGGCGCGCTTTAAAGCCTCCAGTGCGGTGTTTAAATCTTTGTGGGATCAGGGCATTATCTTACGTGATCAGAATAAACAACCCTCTTTAAGCGGCTGCCTGCGAATTACCGTCGGAACCCGTGAAGAAAGCCAGCGCGTCATTGACGCCTTACGTGCGGAGCAAGTTTGATGAGTCAGAAGTATCTTTTTATCGATCGCGATGGAACCCTGATTAGCGAGCCGCCGAGTGATTTTCAGGTGGATCGTTTTGACAAACTCGCCTTTGAACCAGGCGTGATCCCGGAACTGCTGAAGCTGCAAAAAGCGGGCTACAAGCTGGTGATGATCACCAATCAGGATGGTCTGGGGACGCAAAGTTTCCCGCAGGCGGATTTCGATGGCCCGCACAATCTGATGATGCAGATCTTCACCTCGCAAGGTGTACAGTTTGATAAAGTGCTGATTTGCCCGCACCTGCCCGCAGATGAGTGCGACTGCCGCAAGCCGAAAGTAAAACTGGTGGAGCGTTACCTGGCTGAACAAGCAATGGATCGTGCCAACAGTTATGTGATTGGCGATCGCGCGACCGATATTCAACTCGCAGAAAACATGGGTATTAATGGCTTACGCTACGACCGCGAAACCCTGAACTGGCCGATGATTGGCGAACAACTCACCAGACGTGATCGTTACGCTCATGTGGTACGCAACACCAAAGAGACGCAGATTGACGTTCAGGTGTGGCTGGATCGCGAAGGTGGCAGCAAGATTAACACCGGCGTTGGCTTCTTTGATCACATGCTGGATCAGATTGCCACCCACGGCGGCTTCCGTATGGAAATCAACGTCAAAGGCGACCTCTATATCGACGATCACCACACCGTCGAAGATACCGGCCTGGCGCTGGGCGAAGCATTAAAAATTGCCCTTGGTGACAAACGCGGTATTTGCCGCTTTGGTTTTGTCCTGCCGATGGATGAATGCCTTGCCCGCTGCGCGCTGGATATCTCAGGTCGCCCGCACCTGGAATATAAAGCCGAGTTTACCTACCAGCGCGTGGGCGATCTCAGCACTGAAATGATCGAACACTTCTTCCGTTCGCTCTCATACACCATGGGCGTGACGCTGCACCTGAAAACCAAAGGTAAAAACGATCACCACCGTGTAGAGAGTCTCTTTAAAGCCTTTGGTCGTACCCTGCGCCAGGCCATCCGCGTGGAAGGCGACACCCTGCCCTCGTCGAAAGGAGTGCTGTGATGAACGTGGTGATCCTTGATACCGGCTGCGCCAATCTGAACTCAGTGAAGTCAGCCATTGCGCGTCACGGCTATGAACCGAAAGTCAGCCGTGACCCGGACGTAGTGTTGCTGGCCGATAAACTTTTTTTACCCGGCGTCGGCACTGCACAAGCGGCGATGGATCAGGTGCGTGAGCGCGAACTGTTTGATCTCATCAAGGCCTGTACCCAACCGGTGCTGGGCATCTGCTTAGGAATGCAACTACTGGGACGACGCAGCGAAGAGAGCAACGGCGTCGATTTGCTGGGCATCATCGACGAAGATGTACCGAAAATGACCGACTTTGGTCTGCCGCTGCCGCATATGGGCTGGAATCGCGTTTACCCGCAGGCGGGCAACCGTCTTTTTCAGGGAATTGAAGACGGCGCGTACTTTTACTTTGTTCACAGCTACGCAATGCCGGTCAATCCGTGGACCATCGCCCAGTGTAACTACGGCGAACCGTTCACCGCTGCGGTACAAAAAGATAACTTCTACGGCGTGCAGTTCCACCCGGAGCGTTCTGGTGCCGCTGGCGCTAAGTTGCTGAAAAACTTCCTGGAGATGTAATGATTATTCCAGCATTAGATTTAATCGACGGCACCGTGGTGCGTCTCCATCAGGGCGATTACGGCAAACAGCGTGATTACGGTAACGACCCGCTGCCGCGCTTACAGGATTACGCCGCGCAGGGTGCCGAAGTGCTGCACCTGGTGGATCTGACCGGGGCAAAAGATCCGGCTAAACGCCAAATCCCCCTGATTAAAACGCTGGTCGCAGGCGTTAACGTTCCTGTGCAGGTTGGCGGCGGCGTGCGTAGCGAAGAAGACGTGGCAGCATTACTGGAAGCAGGCGTTGCGCGCGTCGTAGTCGGCTCCACCGCAGTGAAATCACCCGACATGGTGAAAGGCTGGTTTGAACGCTTCGGTGCCGATGCGCTGGTGCTGGCGCTGGATGTACGCATTGACGAGCAAGGCAACAAACAGGTGGCAGTGAGCGGCTGGCAAGAGAACTCGGGCGTTTCACTGGAACAACTGGTGGAAACCTATCTGCCCGTCGGCCTAAAACATGTGCTGTGTACCGATATCTCGCGCGACGGCACGCTGGCCGGCTCAAACGTCTCTTTATATGAAGAAGTATGCGCCAGATATCCGCAGGTGGCATTTCAGTCCTCCGGCGGCATTGGCGACATTGATGATGTCGCGGCTCTGCGTGGTACTGGTGTGCGCGGCGTAATAGTTGGCCGGGCATTACTGGAAGGTAAATTCACCGTGAAGGAGGCCATCTCATGCTGGCAAAACGCATAATCCCGTGTCTCGACGTTCGTGATGGTCAGGTGGTGAAAGGCGTACAGTTTCGCAACCATGAAATCATTGGCGATATCGTGCCGCTGGCAAAACGCTACGCCGAAGAAGGCGCTGACGAGCTGGTGTTCTACGATATCACCGCTTCCAGCGATGGACGTGTGGTAGATAAAAGCTGGGTATCTCGCGTGGCGGAAGTGATCGACATTCCGTTCTGTGTGGCGGGTGGGATTAAGTCTCTGGATGACGCCGCGAAAATTCTTTCCTTTGGCGCGGATAAAATTTCCATCAACTCCCCTGCGCTGGCAGACCCAACATTAATTACTCGCCTGGCGGATCGCTTTGGCGTGCAATGTATTGTGGTCGGTATTGATACCTGGTACGACGCTGAAACCGGTAAATATCATGTGAATCAATATACCGGCGATGAAAACCGCACCCGCGTCACTCAATGGGAAACGCTCGACTGGGTACAGGAAGTTCAAAAACGCGGTGCCGGAGAAATCGTTCTTAATATGATGAATCAGGACGGCGTGCGTAACGGTTACGACCTCGAACAACTGAAAAAAGTGCGTGAAGTTTGCCACGTCCCGCTGATTGCCTCCGGTGGCGCGGGCATTATGGAACACTTCCTCGAAGCCTTCCGCGATGCCGACGTTGACGGCGCGCTGGCAGCGTCCGTATTCCACAAACAAATAATCAATATTGGTGAATTAAAAGCGTACCTGGCAACACAGGGCGTGGAGATCAGGATATGTTAACAGAACAACAACGTCGCGAACTGGACTGGGAAAAAACCGACGGGATGATGCCAGTGATTGTGCAACACGCGGTATCCGGCGAAGTGTTAATGCTGGGCTACATGAACCCGGAAGCCTTAGACAAAACCATCGAAAGCGGCAAAGTCACTTTCTTCTCGCGCACTAAGCAGCGACTGTGGACCAAAGGCGAAACGTCGGGCAATTTCCTCAACGTAGTGAGCATTGCGCCGGACTGCGACAACGACACACTACTGGTGCTGGCGAATCCCATCGGCCCAACCTGCCACAAAGGCACAAGTAGTTGCTTCGGCAACACCGCTCACCAGTGGCTGTTCCTGTATCAACTGGAACAACTGCTCGCCGAGCGCAAATCTGCCGATCCGGAAACCTCCTACACCGCCAAACTGTATGCCAGCGGCACCAAGCGCATTGCGCAGAAAGTGGGCGAAGAAGGCGTGGAAACCGCACTGGCCGCGACGGTACATGACCGCTTTGAACTGACCAACGAAGCATCTGATTTGATGTATCATCTGCTGGTATTGTTGCAGGATCAGGATCTGGATTTAACGACAGTGATTGAGAACTTACGCAAGCGGCATCAGTGAATTGGGGCTGACTGGATGTGATGTTTTTGTCACATCCAGCAACAAAAAACGGGCACGGTGTCACCACTCTGCCCGTTTTCTTTAAAGCTAAAAAGATTATTTCGCGTTGTAATTGCGCAGCGCATTACGCCCCAGCACAATCCCCGCGCCAACCATACCGCCCAGCAGCACAGCCAGAATCAGTGTGATGGCCTTTTTCGGGCTATCGCGACGAATTGGCAGTGTGGGTTTCATAACGTAACGGTAGGCATTTATATCAAGATCATCAACCTTCAGGCTTTCGATATCCAAAAGGTTTTGACGAGTCTGGTAGTAGCCAGGAGAGAAAACCAGCGGACGGGTCGCTTCATGCTTGATCATCGATTCCAGTGCATCACTCCCCAGAAGGAACAACGTATCCTGCGTTACGTCTTCGGTCTGTTGAATCTGTGGCTTTGCCAACTGCGCCTGATTCGCATATTGCAACGCTTCCTGAATCTGGCGGATACGCAGATCTTTTTGCTCCTGTGCCACCACTTCTTGCGTTTTCAAAGAGTCTTTCAGGTTTTTCATACCCAAAGCAATATTATCTTTCAGGTCCTTTTCCAGCTCTTTATTCACCTGGTCATCAACCTGTTGAATATATTCAGCCAGCTTCTTCTGTGCGTCCGCCGCAGTTTGCCCGACATAAGAAACAGCTAACGGTAACGGCTGGTTTTTAACAGAAGGCTCAATGGTCAGTTTTTCTGGTTCTTCCTGATTATCCAGCGTTTCAGCTAATGCAGAGAAGGCAGAACTGAAGCGACCAATTAACGCCTCCTGTAAATCCGACACTTTCGGTGCTGCCTGACCATAGATAACATTCATGGCATTGTTATAGCCAGCAATTTGCCCCACATCTGGCTGAGTAACAATGGCTGTCGACGTCCATTTCTCTTTCGCGACCGCCAGATATCCGATAGCCAGAGCGATTGCCACAATAACAGTGATGAAGATTGTCACCTTCCCACGCCACAACTGCATCAGTAAATCAATTAAATCAATCTGTTCCGGGTCATGGTTATGCCCAGGAATATTATTATTTTCAACTCTCATCATTACCCTAACAGACGGAAAATTTCAGGTCGCCATAGTTTAGCGATAATCTGTATGAATGCCATAGGAGTAACAATAAAAATACTGAATTACTCCACGAGCATTAAATGACGTGTGTACAGAAAACCATCATGGTAACAATAGGTTAGTCACTACCGAAAAGATCACGGGTATAGACCTTATTTGCTACATCCTTAAGCTCTTCAGACATACGATTAGAAATGATGACATCAGCCTGTTGCTTAAACGTTGTGAGGTCACGTTCCAGTCGCGAGTTGAAGAACGATTCTTCCTTCATCACTGGTTCATAAATGATAACTTCAACACCCTTAGCTTTGATCCGTTTCATAATCCCCTGAATGGACGAAGCGCGGAAGTTATCCGAACCACTCTTCATTATCAGACGATATATTCCAACTACTTTAGGTTTGCGCGACAAGATAGCATCGGCGATGAAGTCTTTCCGGGTACGATTAGCCTCAACGATGGCAGAGATAATATTATTGGGAACAGACTGATAGTTTGCCAACAGCTGCTTAGTATCTTTCGGTAGACAGTAGCCACCGTAACCAAATGATGGATTGTTGTAGTGGTTGCCGATGCGTGGATCAAGACAAACGCCTTCAATAATTTGACGTGTGTTCAATCCTAAACTTTCTGCATAGCTATCCAGTTCATTAAAGTACGCCACACGCATCGCGAGATAGGTATTAGCAAAAAGTTTAATTGCTTCAGCTTCTGTTGAATCAGTAAACAGGGTTGGAATATTTTGTTTGATTGCCCCTTCCTGTAATAACGCGGCAAAACGCTCTGCACGTTCAGAACGTTCGCCGATCACGATACGAGAAGGATGAAGATTATCGTAAAGGGCTTTACCTTCGCGAAGGAATTCGGGGGAGAAAATAATATTTTCGGTGTGGTATTTCTTATGCATAGCGGCGGTAAAACCTACCGGAACCGTGGATTTGATAACCATTACCGCCTGGGGATTTATCTCTGTTACATCTTTAATTACTGATTCTACGCTGGATGTATTGAAATAATTAGTTTTAGGATCATAGTCAGTCGGAGTTGCGATAATCACATAATCTGTATTCCGGTAAGCTTCATTTTTATCTAAAGTGGCATTAAAGCATATTTTATCTGATTGCAAATACTGCTGAATCTCTTTGTCAACAATAGGAGATATCCTATCATTCAGCATTGCGACTCGTGACGGTAAAATATCTAATGCGACAACTTCATGATTTTGTGCGATTAAAAGCCCATTTGAAAGGCCTACATAGCCGGTACCGGAAATGGTGATTTTCATTTCATGCTCTCAGAATTAACTTAACTATGAATCATGATGTTTTTAGCATCCTGATAAGAGTTAAAAGTTTTAACGCTACGGTGATGAGTGGTCAACGCAACGAAAAACAATTCAGATTTTCTTTATAAGAATAGCTAATATTTATTAAGTTAATATTAAGCAATGAAATTTAGTCTATAAGATTTATGGCAAAAAAAAGCCCAGCGATAAATGCCGGGCCTTAGTTTATTACTGATTAAATCAGATTAATCCAACCATTCGGTGTGGAATACACCTTCTTTATCAATGCGTTTATAAGTATGCGCACCGAAATAGTCACGCTGTGCCTGGATCAGATTCGCAGGCAATACTGCGGCACGGTAGCTGTCGTAATAGGCAACCGCAGCGGCGAAGGTCGGAACCGGGATACCGTTCTGTACCGCATAGGCTACTACATCACGCAATGCCTGCTGGTAGTCGTCGGCAATTTGTTTGAAGTACGGAGCCAGCAGCAGGTTAGCGATCTTCGGATTTTCAGCGTAAGCATCAGTGATTTTCTGCAGGAACTGAGCGCGGATGATACAGCCAGCACGGAAGATCTTCGCGATTTCACCATAGTTCAGATCCCAGTTGTACTCTTCAGATGCGGCACGTAGCTGTGAGAAGCCCTGAGCGTAAGAAACAATCTTACCCAGATAAAGCGCACGACGAACTTTCTCAATGAATTCAGCTTTGTCGCCTGCAGGTTGTGCTTGCGGACCGGACAGTACTTTAGACGCCGCAACACGCTGCTCTTTGAGAGAAGAGATGTAACGTGCAAACACTGATTCAGTGATCAGTGACAGAGGCTCACCGAGATCCAGCGCACTCTGGCTGGTCCACTTACCAGTACCTTTGTTAGCTGCCTCATCCAGAATCACATCGACCAGGTAGTTACCGTCTTCATCTTTTTTGGTGAAGATATCTTTAGTGATGTCGATCAGATAGCTGCTCAGCTCACCGTTATTCCACTCAGTGAAAGTCTGTGCCAGTTCTTCGTTGGAAAGGTTCAGCCCACCTTTCAGCAGAGAATAGGCTTCCGCGATCAGCTGCATATCGCCGTATTCAATACCGTTGTGAACCATTTTTACGTAGTGACCTGCACCGTCGGCACCAATATAGGTAACACACGGTTCACCATCTTCAGCTACGGCAGCAATTTTGGTGAGGATTGGCGCAACCAGTTCATAGGCTTCTTTCTGACCACCAGGCATGATGGAAGGCCCTTTCAGCGCGCCCTCTTCACCACCGGAAACACCAGTACCGATGAAATTAAAACCTTCTGCGGAAAGCTCACGGTTGCGACGAATGGTGTCCTGGAAGAAAGTATTACCACCATCAATGATGATGTCGCCTTTATCGAGGTATGGTTTCAAGGAATCAATAGCAGCATCCGTGCCTGCACCTGCTTTCACCATTAACAGGATGCGACGAGGCGTTTCAAGAGATTCAACAAACTCTTTCACCGTATAGTAAGGAACCAGTTTTTTGCCTGGATTTTCAGCAATAACTTCTTCCGTCTTTTCACGGGAACGGTTGAAAATAGAGACGGTATAACCACGGCTTTCGATGTTGAGCGCAAGGTTGCGCCCCATCACAGCCATACCGACGACGCCAATCTGTTGCTTTGACATTGTTTACTCCTGTCAGGGGTGGTCACCGCGGGGTTGCGGCTTATTTAAGATAAAGAATAGCTTAATTTATATCTTATTTTACAGTCATATTTTTCATAACTAGGGCATCGATTGTTTCTTACCCAATTATCTACTTATCCACTGATATTATAAAAACGTTCAGCAAATTTTATTAATTCACTATCACTATTATTTGGTATTAGTTCAACATGATTTTCTTTGCTTGTAATGAAATAGTCACTACCAATAGCAGAAAGATGTGAAAATGGCGATGTGCATTCCTTATCAAAAAGAGAACATCCCAAAAAATAGTTCATTGAATACTGAATCCCTAACATGTGCAATATTGTTGGCGCAAAGCTTAATGAATTTTTACCGTCTGCATCCAAAATTTCAGGAGTGATATCTCCTCCAATAACCAGAAATGGTATTTCGCCTACAAAGTAACGAGAATCGCTATTAAATGCTTTTTTATATTCTGTCGAAGGAAATGTTGAATGATCTGACGTTATTATTAATAATGTATTATTATAAAATGAACTACGCCGAAAGAAGTCAACAAATTTCCCTAACTGAAAATCATAGTTATAGAATTTATTGTAGAGCGGGTTGTTACCATCAAAATATTTTTCATTTGGACTATCTTGACCATGATGAGTACCAGATGGATAGACACCAATAAAGAAGTGTTCTTTTTTATTTTCCTGAGAACGTAAAAAATATTGCAGTGCATTAAATGTTTGCTTATCCGTCATTCTGTCTCGTTGGTAACCAATAAAATCACCCATACCAAGAACTTTATCAAAATTGAGTGTCTTCAACATTGTATTGAGTGGGCTATTTTTTTCGGTGGAAGCTATAAAATAACTTTTATAGCCATACTCTTTTAATATATCCGGTAAAGATGTTTGACGGTGAAGGTAAATATTATTAATTTCTGTGTTAGATAATTGTGCAATACCTGTACCAGCGTCAGTTAAACCATCCCGAAATTGATAACCCGAAGTTAACTGGCCTCTTAACCCTCGAAAGGTTGCAGCCGTATGGTTATAATAATTTTTAAAACTTAGTGCTTCAGTAGATAACTTATTTAAATTAGGTGTAACTGAAAATGCTCCTGGTTTGGCGTTGCCCATAATTTCAGATGAAAATCCCTCAGTAAATATTACAATAACATTACGACCTTTGAAATTGTAGTTATTTTCTATAGGGTTAATAAAAACACTTGTTTTTAAAAAAGATTTCCCTGCATCTCCGATCTTCTTACTAGGCTTAAAGGTTTGCTGTAAATAGAACAATTTTGCCGTTTCATAAAAAGCATATACTGGTCCCGCACTTATGAAAGAACACACAAGCAATAATACTATACAGAGAAGGTTAAACTTATAATATTTAATACGCTCGATTAGAGCACCTGAAGGCATTGTAATGAATGAAACTATAACAAATAAAATAAAAACAAAAAAAACTTTAATTACCTCACCAATACCCAGGGATTCAATTTCTGCAGCATTCGACAAGGCAAGAGGCATCAAATATTGTCCTGAACTAAATAGCGACGCTGCCTGCACACCTAAAATGCAAAGATAAATTCCCCATAAAATATTACTTACAAACTTTCTCTTTATCAGAAAGATTGCCACACTTGTAAATGTGTATTCAATAGTAAATAAAAAAACACAATCCGCCCTTCCAGAGTAAAGTAAAATACTCAAAAAAATACAGAAAGGTAAAATTATTCTAATAATACTCATAAAGTTCATGTTGGGTTAAACCATTTTATTTGAAATTTTTAATGTTATTTATTCAGCATTGTATCACCAGAGCAAGATTACGAAAGCTGGCTCCCCGCAAAGACTGACGCGAGGTAGTCTCTGTCCATAGCTGTTTTTCCCATCTTACGTCTTAACCCAGCCTTGAATACTTTATCTTTCGTCAAAATATTAATGGCGATATGCCTTATCCCTGAAAATAATTCTGCTGCATTTCCCCTTCTTATTTTGCAGTCGTCTTCATTCATTACCACGTCCAGACGCCAGTGCAGCTTATTCTCTACGTGCCAGTGATTTCGAATCGCTGTCGCAAACTTCTCTGCTGTTAAATCAGCAGAACTGATATAATATCTGACCGTCATTTCTGGCTCATTCTTTTGCTCTGCTATTATTGACCGAAAGGAGACTACACTCATCATTTTTCAGTCCTTTCCATTCAAACGTTAAATCAATAAGTTCATCAGGGACATCGCAAACAATATGCAGACGGATTTCCTCTCTGCCTTGACTCTTTTCACTAATTGCGTAACTGTCATCCTCTGGATTATTTAATTCTTTCAGCGGGAATTTTTCCTCAAAGGATTGATTAAACCGCCCCTGATTTCCTTTTACAGCGAATAAATAATCACCTCCCTGTTTTTGTATCTTCTCTGCAATATCTTTCTGGCACCCCATCGCATCAGTTGTGATAACTTTTCCTTTAATATCCAACATGTTAATAAGTTCAGGGATAGCTGTGATCTCATTAGATTTCTCATCCGTCTTGATCTGTCCGATGACGAGACTGTGCATTGTTGAGAACGCACTAATGGCATGAATCGCTCCCTTGCGGCGACTCTTATCATAAGAGTGCCGGAGCGTTTTTCCATCAATTGCAATGACGTCTTTATCATTTGAGGAATGGCAGTCACGCATCCAGTTAATAAAGCATAATAAAGCACTCGTGAAATTTTGCAGGACTGATACAGGATACAATTCTGGCAATGGTATCGTGAACAGGAATACCACTTCCAAATTACCATATTGATTCAAAAAATCGAGATGTGTTTTACCAAAATCCTCTATATCTTCCCGGCCTTCTGCACCAGAAATGACGGCACAAATAGTCAACAGTAGAATATCTGATAATTTATGTTCTACTTTCCAAGATTGTCTGTAATCGGGGATAATAGAAATATGTTACATCAATGTTTTAAGTTCCATTTTGTTCTCCTTATTTATGAAAGGAGTATATGATCATATATAAGCTATGAAAAACAGTTTTAGGTAATAAGGAATATTTCAATTATTGAACATAAAATGCAAATTATTTAGTGCAACAAGTGTACGCTTGATGATCTTTCCTGGCTCCCTAGTACATACAAGAAACAGCATTACGTAACTCTTCTCGGAACCAATAACTAAACAGAAAAATCTAAAATATTGTACAGAGCTACTAACTTGCTTTCATTTATTTTCTTTATGAAAGAGTTGTTCAAGCTCCAGCAGATCTTTTTTTCTTTCCTTTATTCTCTTTGCAGGAATCCCGAAATAACACCCCCAAGCTTTTGTAGACTTTGTAACCATTGTCATAGCTCCGATTGAGCATCCTTCTTCAATTGTTACGCCGGGAAAAATTAATGAATTTGTACCAACAATCACATGTTTGCCAATTACAACTTGCTTAATTATTTCTTTTTTATATTTTTTAGGAATCGTTGGGTTGGTCAGAGTACGTCCAGTATAATCATCAGATTGAGAAAAGACATGGCAACCATATGCCAGTCCAGAGAAGTCATCAAATGTAATGCCTTCTATTCCCCCTGCAACATTACAGTATGCGGCAATATGAACATTATTTCCTATAGATATTTTTCCAGACAACAGACAAAAATCATCTATTCGAGAATTATCCCCAATCTCAATTTTTTCAGGGTTATAAATTGATGCTTTTTCACTTATTTTGACATTTTTTCCAAGTTTTTTAAAACCTATTTTTCTGAGTTCTGAATCTGATAAGAATGACATTTTTATCCTCTTTTATATTAAAATCATAATAAAAATATTTTTTAGTCTCAACTACTGAGTTGAATTTCCACTGCGAGTTCAAAAAACCATGATATCATAAAAATTTCACTTTAACCCAAAGCACATCTTTTTAAGCTATAGATACACATGACATGAGGTAAATTTTTTAAGCAAAAAATTTAACATATATCCAACAGTTCAAGGATACATTTCTATCTATTGGATTTTTTAAATAAAACTTTCAACACACTTTAAGACATATATTTTGTTAATGTATCATGGTATATTTTTATTATTTTCCTTTCATCAAAATTTTTAATGATATAGTCCCGCCCTTTTTTGCCCATAGTTTCTCTTTCTTGTGGAGTGAGCTCAATAAGTTTACGCATTACATTAGCTAACCCAATATAATCACGTACATTGCAAAGGTATCCCGTTTCACCATCGACTACAACGTCCTTGCAACCTACATTGTTTGTGGTAATTATTGGCTTACACATTGATGAAGCTTCCATCAACACACGAGGTACCCCCTCTCTATAGAATGAAGGCAAAACAATACAATCTGCGCTAATTATGTGCGGTCTAACATCACTTTCAACACCTAAATACTCGATAATACCTTTAATTTGCCAATTTTCAATTTCCTGTCTTGTAATCGCTCCGGGGTTTTGACTATCGCAAGCACCCAGCAGCTGGAATCTAATGCCAGGAAACTCAGACTTCAGAATATTAGCAGCATCAATATATACACCAATTCCCTTTTCCCATAGCATCCGAGCTATAAGAAGAAATGTAATATTATCATTATATTTAGTCTTGCACGAAACCTGGCTGGGGGTGAAATAACTAGTATCAACGCCTTCACTTGCCAGAATAAATGATTTACTCTCATTGATTATTCTTTTTCTCAGAAATACATTTCTATCATCCTCATTCAGAAACCAAACCTCTTTTGCAAAGCGAAAAGAAAAAGCATACAATTGAGTTATGAATTTAGTCAGAAGTGTTTCTTTATTAAATACAAACCCTAATCCTGTAGTTACCGCTATAGATTTACAATTCGTAATACCAGCAGCTATAGATCCATAGATATTTAGTTTAATTGTGTAATGAAAAATAAAATGAGGTTTTATTTTCTTATATATTTTTATTAGCTTTAATAATAGCATTAAATCTTTAAGTGGGTTTTTCCCTTGCGAGGAAACAGAAATTGATTCAAATTTACACCCTAAATCGACAATCTTTTTCAAATGGTCATCTTCTGGAGCAACGATGGTAACATCATATCCTTTTTCAATTAAACTTTTTATTAATCCTTTTCGGAAATTGTATATCGACCAGAGTGTATTTGCGACAAGCAAAATTTTTTTACGAGGCATCTTTTATCCTTACTTAAACCATCCAATAATAAACAAAACTTTAAAAAGCACATCATCAATGAACTTAACTCTTTTTACATACCCGGAAAAAACATACCTCAATCTTTTCACCAAGCTTGCTTGAGACGCTACAAAACCATGACTTATTTCATATGCGGCTTCTTTATGATTCTTTAAACAATATATGGAGACTAAATCCATCTGAAGAGATAGAAGATGCCTCCCATTTGGCTTATATTTTTTGAACTGTTTTAATCTATTACATAAAATGTTCTTAAAACCAGACTTTATACCTACAACGTTATTATCATGCTGCCTATAACTTAGGTAGCTATTATAATCATATATTAGATGACCAAATGTTCTTGCCAGTATTAAAAAAAACCAATCATGCATAACAATACGATTGGCTATATTGGCTTCATTTATATCCAAGTATAATTTACGTAAAGATTGGTTAAAGACAAAAGTACAGCCTGGCGCACAATTTTCAATCAAAATATTGTTTAAAGAAAAATTACTCTGAGAATTATAACGACCGATATGATTTAATTGTTTGTCAACATAGTTATATGAGGAGCAATACCCTATTGCTATATCCTGCTTATATTTCATAATATTAGTTGTAGCTGCAATCAATTTAAGAGGTTCCCATACATCATCCTGATCGCAAAAAGCGTAATAGTCATAATCTCCAACATTCTCAACCAACCACAAAAAACTAGCTATGACGCCAACGTTATCCCCCTCATACAAAAATATAGAATTATTTTTTGATATATACTCTTTAATAATTTCACATGTTGAATCAACTGAACCATCATCTCTTATATGAATATGTAAATCGAAATCTCTATAGCATTTTATTATTGAGTCCAATTGTTCTTTAATATATTTCTCCCCATTATAACTCGATAATAAAACAGCCATGCTTTTTAATTTCATTTTTTTCCACATTATTAACACTGATTTTGATTTGTATCCATCAATGATGCCAAACAATAGCCATAATCACATATGGCATATTCTTAGCTTACAATGTCGAATACTCATTTAAAATCTCAAGATGATATATATTAATATAAAACATAATAAAACATATTCCTATAACCACTAATTTTGCAAACTTTTTTTGTCTAAAAAGAAGGGGCAAGGATGGAATTAGAATGATTTCACTAATAGCAAAAAGCTCACTAACGCGCAAAGCGAATACTGGCATAGAAGATAATATAATGAAAGCAAGCGGAGATAATGAATAAATTTTGATAAAAAGCACCTTATCATGAGATAAGATATTTTTCCTGGAAAAAACAAAAGATAATATAACTATAAGTAAATGCAATATTTGCATTACAGAGAAAATATTGACAGGAACAAAGTCAGCACCTTGGGCTTGGCTAATATAATCACTAAATTTATATTGTACATAAGAAACAGGGATATATCTTAATAAGGTTATGAAATTGACACCTAAATAATAACAACAATATGCCCCAATTAAAGTTAAGAAATAAATAAAGATATACCTTCGGCTAACTACATTAGTATCAAATGCAAGAACAATAAAAAATAACAATGCAGTGATATGAAATGTCGATGCGAGGACAATCAACATCACAAAACTCATGATATTTTTGTTTTTTGCATATTGTAATACTGAATATAGTACTATAGCACCTGCAACTCCAGCTCGAATCTGAGTCATATCTTGCAGTAAAAATGTATTTGAGTAATACACAAGTACAGATAGCAGTAAAAATGGTGAAGATTTTTTTATTATACTATATTTTAGAGAGATAGATATCAGCGCAAAAATAATAAAAACAAAATAATATCCATCAAGAATATTAACAGCAATAAAACTTATTAGTTTAAATGATAATTCTATTGGATAGAATAAGTTATTTGCTGACTCAAAAATTAGCGTAATATAGTTTGTATAATCCCTATCGACAAACTCACTACGGAATGCACACATTAAAAACAAAAAGATCATTATTGCTTTTAACAAATATTTCTTGTTCGGGAGAAAAGATAGAATAGAAATGCATATAAATATCGAGAGGTATAAAAACATTACAATCTCATTTCATGATTAGATTAAATGGCCATTATAAATTAATGTTTAGTTTACATTGCCAATACATTTATCAAGAATTAGAGAAGTAACCTTTTCCCATTTTACCTACAACACCATCTTTTATTGCAGTCAATAACAGTTTGATTTTTTTTAACTTTGAAGATGAATTAAGTGTGTGGACAACTATAAATAATGGCAAGCGGATAAATAAATATATACGATGATTAAATGAAAGTTTATCTTTAAGAATCAAATAAATTGAATTCCTTACTATAAAATAATGCCTAAAATCACTATGCATTATCACATTTTTACCCAATACTCGTTTTGCTTCATTTCCAATGTTGTGCATCATGACAATATCAGGCACAACATAAGATCGTAATCCCATTTTCTTCGCCCGTTCGCACCATTCAATGTCAACGAAATCTATAAACAACTCCTCATCCATGAATCCGATTTTTTGCAGTACCTCCATTCTAATCAAACTCCCTGAAGAAATTAGAAAATCTGTTTCTAACGGATGAACACCATGACATACCGTGGTTTTATAAAATGGACTAATATGAATTGCACCTGTTATTTTTCCAGTTTTCTCATCCTTAAATGCTGGACCTAAAGCAGCAACTTGTTTTCCACTATTTAAAAGATCACGCTCATTAATTAGCAATTTTTTAACCATTCCTTCTGAAACGATACTGTCTTGATCCAAAAATAAAATATGAGATGCTTTCGATTTTTCGGCATAATGAATTCCAATGTTCTGAGCTTTTGCAATGCCTAGATTGTTGTTCAGTCGATAATGTTCAATTTTTTCTCCGTACGGCTCAAACTCGGAATCAGGTATTGTTAAATTAGACTCGTCTGTGTTGTCGATAAGAACAACCTTGTCAACTTGCATAATTATACTTTTCAGCAATCCATGTATGCGTGCAATTTCAGGTTTGAAAAGGACCACGACTGCAATAATACATTTATTTTGTTCTATCATGTTTTACCTGTCTTATTTGCATACTACTAATAAAATACAATATTAACTCTTTTAAATGTTATTTTTCTAAAAACAGTCAATTGTTATAAAATGAATAATTTTTACCCACTACTTAGTAGTTCCATTTTTACCAAAAAAAAATTCAATTTCTTGTAAACAATCAATCACCCTATCTATTGATTTGTTATGCTCATCTATTATATGTCTATAAACTCTATCTTTGGTCTCTTCTGCCCATTTAGCTTGCTCATCAGTAAAACCATATGATATCCCATAACGATCTCTTTCATCAGGATACCAATCATTAACAGTTTGTCCATCTGTCGGTACTACATAAGATGGACAACCACACAGAACAGAAAATATAGAATATGCTGTATAATCATCATATGAAATAAATTTCTGTGAGCGTCTAAAAATATCAGCTATTTCTTGATGAGTTAATCCGTCAATTTTTATTGCTTTAGGAGGATGGATGCTTTTTTTATAAAACCCCTTCCGTATAAGATAACAACACTCTATATCCCTTTCTTGATTTACCTTTTCATTGTATATTTGAATTGGATAGTAAATTACCTTTAGTTCATTTGATGCTGTATAAGATCCATCATTATCAAAGTCATGAATCGCTGAGTTAAATTTAAAATATAGTTCATTTTTTCCATAATCAATGACATTAGTATGATGACCAGGTTGATGTAATAACCATCTTACGACATTATTTATTTTTAAAGGATTACCATTGATTATTTCCGGATAAATTACCACGGAATCTGAAGGAATATTTTTTAATTTGTGCCAAACAGGAGTATTCCAATCATCATTAGTTTTAAATTTGAACTTATTACAAAGTTCCCATTTTAATTTTGACAGATATTTTCTAATTGTTTTTTTACCATAATGAAATGGATCCAATTTAACTAAATATGCACTATGGACACTATATTTATTTATGATATGGCATAGTCTATGTAGGACTACAGAGCCACCACTATTTTCATCATATGAGCTTGCATAAATATATATATTCATTTGTTTACAATCTTTAATATTACTTGTGAATTTTTTTTATCCATCAACTTGCAGTAAATAATAGCCAAAACAAGCCCTGTTAAACCAACCCCAAATAATTGAATGAATAAAAGCCATTTTGCAGCATGATTATACGGGAAAGCTGTTGAAACTTTGAAATATATGATTTCAATCAGAAATAAAGGAATGATATATATATATATGATCCGCAATCCTTTGACGAAAAATTTTGCAAAATTATACCCCCCCCATAAAACAAATAAGAACATAGAACTAATACCGAAGAAAATAGATGTCCCTTGACCTAAATATTGTTTTGCCAAAAAGATATTTGCCGGAATTACGAAAAGACTAAATAACGCATACACTACTGTGTGCTTTCTTAACTCACCAAAACTATATAATAATAAAAACACAAAATTAGAGTATATTGAAAATACCCCACCTATAAATAACCATGGTAAATACTTCGCAGCTTTAATTGATAATATTTCATCACCGCTCCATATAAATAAAACATCCTTGCTATAAAAAAATAAAAATACACTTAGAGGTATTGTTAATATACATATAAACCTTAATGCATTACTAAATAATTTCGAATATTCTTTTAGCTTATTTTGATGATAATATCTTGTTAATCTAGGTTGTAAATACTGATTCAACGGATCACTCAATATAGCTAACACACTTATGATAGATACTGCGACACTATAAATACCATATTCTGTTAATGTGCTGTATTTTGTTAGTGCTAATTTGTCTGACTGGTTAACTAAAACCCATAAAATGGAAAGCGTTGATAATTGTAATGCGAAAACTATTAATTTTTTAACAGAGGCATCATCAGATTTTATGCCATCCTCTTCGAGAGGACATAAGAATAATACTTTCCTCCTTATTTTCTCACTATATAACACCATAGAAACACAGCCAATAGCTGATGAAATAAGTTGCATAGAAAAATAAAACTTAATCCCTTCATCTAGATATTTCATTAAAAATATAGTCAATGGCTGAGATAGTGTGATGGTAAATAGATTAATAGTTGTCAATATGATTTGTGATTCATTTGAAAGTAATATGCTACGGAATGGTCCTTGCATATAGCGTAATGCGAACACCCAAAACATCGCTGTTGTGCAAAAGATAACAACATCTTCATCAAGCTTTGTATTTAACCATGAAGTACTATATTGATCACTTACCCACCAACCACAGGTAACTAATAACAATGATACCACTATAAAAAATATAACTATTTTCTTATACAGAATATTAAATTTTTTATATGTTTCTTGATTTTTCCTTGATACTATTGCTTCTCTTGTTATTACTCCCCCTAACCCCGCATCTAGAATACTAAGGCAAGCTTGAAGCACTGCAAAAAAACCTATCAGACCATACGCCTCTAACCCAATTTCTCCAATTAATATTGGGATTAAAAAAATCGTCACTAATGCCGTATATATTCTTACACTATATATGTAAATTAAAAGCTTAAATTCTCTATTCATACACCATTTTCATAGTATAAAATTTCCCCAGCAATATAACGTGGTGGTTATAATACCACCACAGTATTTTCATGCATATTTTTTAAAGAAATCAGCTATTTTTTCAGAAATATAGTTAACTTGTTTGCACTCCAGTTCATAATACATTGGCAGCCTTAACAGACAATCAGCGAATTTATCACTATTTTGCAAACTGATTTTTTTATTTTGCCTTAAATAATACTCACTTTTGTTCAACGATAAGTAATGAAAAACGGAATGTATTCCACTCTCCTTTAAATAAGAAATAAGTTCTGAGCGTTTTTTAAGGTCACTGCATATAATATAAAACATATGAGCATTATTGGTAGCATACTCAGGTATTGTCGGTAGTTTTATATATCCAGAGTTGGCCAACTCTTTTAGATTATTATAATACTCTTTCCACAATTCCTTTCTCTTATTTTGTATAACATCTACACTTTCCAATTGCGCATAAAGATAAGCAGCTATTATATCAGATGGGAGAAACGAAGAGCCTATATCAACCCATCCATATTTATTGACTTCCCCTCTAAAAAAAGATGCTCTATTCGTGCCTTTTTCTCTAATAATTTCTGCCCGATGAAAATATTCATCGTTATTTAAAACAATTAGTCCTCCTTCTCCTGAAATTATATTTTTAGTTTCATGAAAGGAAAAGGTTCCAAACGTACCAATGCTACCCAATGGTCTATCTTTATAATAAGAATCAATCGCTTGCGCTGCATCTTCGATGATATGAATTTTATATTCTTTCGAAAGCTCTAAAAATCTATCCATATCGCATGCTACACCGGCATAGTGTACAACAATTATTGCTTTCGTTTTATTTGTAATGAGATTGCTTACAGATTCCGGATCCATATTTGGATTATCATCATAACTATCAGCAAAAATTATTTTTGCACCTCTGAGAGCAAAAGCATTGACAGTTGAAACAAAGGTATAAGCAGGAGCTATAACTTCATCGCCAGGTTTTATATCTAAAAGGATAGCAGCCATCTCTAGGGCATCTGTACAAGAAGTGGTCAACAAAGCTTTCTTAAATCCGTATTTCCTTTCAAAAAACTCATGACACTTTTTGGTGAAAATCCCATCACCTGATATTTTGCCATTAGACACTGCTTCCGCAATATATGTCAATTCATTTCCCTGAAGATAAGGCTTATTAAATGGTATCATATGTATCCCTTACTTTTTAAAAAAACATCTTTCAGCATTTTTATCTTTATCTGACAGGATAAGCTCATTTGCTTTCATCGGCCAGTCAATGTTCAATACTGGATCATCCCATCTGATACAACCTTCAGCACTTGGCATATAATAATTAGTAGTTTTATATAAAAACTCAGCCTCATCACTCACTACTACAAAACCATGTGCAAAACCTTCAGGTATCCATAATTGTTTTTTATTTTGAGCAGAAAGAAATACACCGACCCACTTACAGTATGTACTTGACTCAGGTCGTATATCTACAGCAACATCATAAACTTCACCTTTAACACATCGGACTAATTTTGCTTGAGAATATGGTTTTATTTGAAAATGTAGCCCTCTTAAAACACCTTTAACTGATCTCGAGTGATTATCTTGTACGAAATTAATTTTCCGCCCTACAGCTTCTTCAAATACTTTCTGGTTAAAACTCTCAAAAAAGAAACCGCGTTCATCACCAAATACTTTTGGTTCAAAAATTAGCACATCAGGAATTTCAGTTTCAATTACGTTCATTTTATTAATAACCTTTAATCATTTTTAGCAGATATTGACCATAAGCATTTTTCTTTAGCGGCTCGGCCAATATCTTCACCTGCTCTGCATCAATAAATCCTTTACGATAAGCAATCTCTTCCGGGCAAGAAACTTTCAACCCTTGACGCTCTTCAATTGTTGCAATGAAGTTACTTGCTTCAATAAGGCTTTGATGAGTTCCTGTATCCAGCCATGCATAACCACGCCCCATCATAGCGACAGACAAACGTCCTTGTTCCATATAAATACGGTTAATATCGGTAATTTCCAGTTCACCACGCGCAGAAGGCTTAAGGTTTTTCGCCATTTCCACAACATCATTGTCATAGAAATAAAGCCCAGTAACCGCATAGTTACTTTTTGGTTCCAGAGGTTTTTCTTCCAGACTAATTGCCGTACCGTTATTATCAAACTCCACAACACCATAACGTTCAGGATCATTAACGTGATAAGCAAATACCGTTGCACCGCTTTCTTTGTTAACAGCCGCTTCCATTAATTTCGGCAAGTCGTGTCCATAGAAAATATTATCACCGAGAACCAGAGCACAATCATCACCACCGATAAACTCTTCACCTATGATAAATGCCTGCGCAAGACCATCTGGACTCGGTTGCACTTTGTACTGAAGATTCAGGCCCCACTGGCTACCATCACCCAGTAATTGCTGAAAACGGGGAGTATCCTGTGGCGTACTGATAATCAGAATATCGCGAATACCCGCTAACATCAGTGTAGAGAGCGGGTAATAGATCATCGGTTTATCATAAATAGGTAACAGCTGTTTACTTACTGCCATCGTTACAGGATAAAGACGAGTACCAGACCCACCCGCCAAAATAATACCTTTACGCGTTTTCATTTCACCATTCCTTTTAATTCATCCCGCTCTGGCATCATGAGCGAGATGCAAAAATTTGTTAAATTGCCGTAGTCGTAAATAATTCGTTGAGCATACGTTTCACGCCCACCTGCCAGTCAGGTAAGACAAGCGCAAAGTTCTGCTGAAACTTTTCTGTATTGAGGCGAGAGTTATGGGGTCGACGGGCTGGTGTGGGATAGGCCGTTGTTGGCACGGCGTTGAGTTTGTTAAGAGCAAGGTTGATCCCCGCTTTGCGCGCTTCTTCAAATACCAGAGCGGCATAATCGTGCCAGGTTGTTGTGCCACCAGCAACCAGATGGTACAAACCAGCAACTTCGGGCTTGTTTACTGCCACACGAATGGCATGAGCAGTGCAATCAGCCAGCAATTCAGCACCTGTTGGTGCGCCGAATTGATCGTTTATTACAGCCAACTCTTCGCGTTCTTTTGCCAGACGTAACATTGTTTTGGCAAAGTTATTTCCTTTACCAGCGTATACCCAGCTGGTACGGAAAATAAGATGCTTTGCGCAATGTTCTTGTAACGCTTTTTCCCCAGCTAGCTTGGTTTCACCGTAGACATTTAGCGGTGCTGTTGCATCCGTTTCCAGCCATGGCGTGTCACCGCTGCCTGGGAAAACATAATCAGTGGAGTAGTGTATAACCCAGGCTCCGACTTCATTAGCTGCTTTTGCAATCGCTTCGACGCTTGTCGCGTTAAGTAATTGTGCGAAATCCGATTCTGATTCCGCTTTGTCTACTGCAGTGTGAGCAGCCGCATTAACAATAACATCAGGGCGAATTTTTTTGACAGTTTCAGCCACACCTTCGGGGTTGCTGAAATCGCCACAATAATCAGTGGAGTGAACATCAAGAGCAATCAGATTACCTAGCGGTGCCAGAGCACGTTGCAGTTCCCAACCCACCTGCCCTGTTTTGCCAAAAAGCAGGATATTCATTACTGACGGCCCTCATAGTTTTGTTCAATCCACGACTGATAAGCACCGCTTTTCACATTCTCAACCCAATTTGTATTAGCCAGATACCATTCCACCGTTTTACGAATACCGCTCTCAAACGTTTCTTGCGGTTTCCAGCCCAATTCGCGGCTAATTTTATCGGCATCAATTGCATAACGGCGATCATGCCCTGGGCGATCGGCAACATAAGTAATTTGCTCACGATAAGATTTCTCTTTCGGTACAATCTCATCCAACAAATCACAAATAGTGAACACTACGTCGATATTTTTCTTTTCGTTGTGTCCGCCAATGTTATAAGTTTCGCCCGCTTTACCTTCGGTTACGACGGTATATAACGCACGAGCATGATCCTCTACATACAACCAGTCGCGAATTTGATCCCCTTTACCATAAATAGGTAATGGCTTACCTTCCAGAGCATTCAGAATAACCAATGGGATTAATTTTTCCGGGAAGTGATAAGGACCATAATTGTTAGAGCAATTAGTCACAATGGTCGGTAAACCATAAGTCCGCTTCCATGCGCGTACCAAATGATCGCTGGACGCTTTAGAAGCAGAATATGGGCTACTTGGCGCGTAAGCTGTCGTTTCCGTAAATAGCGGTAACGCTTCGTTATTATTTACTTCATCCGGATGGGGTAAATCGCCATACACTTCATCAGTAGAAATATGATGAAAGCGGAAACCTTTTTTCTTTTCATCATTCAGAGCAGACCAGTAATTGCGCGCCGCTTCTAATAGAACATAAGTACCCACAATATTGGTTTCAATAAATGCTGCAGGGCCAGTTATTGAACGGTCAACATGGCTCTCTGCCGCCAGGTGCATCACCGCGTCTGGCTGGTGCTGTGCGAAAATACGCGCCATAGCTACGGCATCGCAGATATCTGCATGCTCAAATGAATAACGTTCAGAATCAGAAACTTCAGCGAGTGATTCCAGGTTTCCGGCGTAAGTCAATTTATCGACATTAACAACACTGTCCTGCGTATTATTTATAATGTGACGAACTACAGCAGAGCCAATAAACCCTGCGCCACCAGTTACAAGTATCTTCACTTTTTTATTCCATATAGCTATAGAGCATGCTGTGAAATAGACTGCTCCAGAATTGATTAATAGAGGCATTAGTGCACGCTACCGCCCCTGGCTTAACAGCTACCAGAGCACTGCGTGCATGACTACGATGTGACGAGCGTTACTCACTCGCGCAAAATCCGAAAAATTCAAACGCTAATTGTCTTACCAAACAGCCATAGAAACAAGGAAAATCCTGGAAAAGTTTGACGCGACCCCGTTTGCTAACTCATTGTTATTATTGAAATTCACAAAAAAAACAACGGCAGGAAAATTCAATGCGCAAAACTTATGCTATGAATCTTCACTGCCGTTTTTAATTTCTTACTGACCGACACTTCCTGTCAGATTTTCGTTATTCGCTTAACAACTTCTCAATGCCTTTGCGGAACTTCGCCCCTTCTTTCAGGTTGCGCAGCCCATATTTTACAAACGCCTGCATATAGCCCATTTTCTTACCACAGTCGTAACTGTCACCAGTCATCAGCATTGCGTCAACGGACTGTTTTTTCGCCAGTTCAGCAATGGCATCTGTTAGCTGAATTCGCCCCCATGCACCAGGCTGAGTGCGCTCCAGTTCAGGCCAAATATCGGCAGAAAGCACATAACGGCCTACGGCCATAATGTCTGAATCCAGCGTCTGCGGCTGATCGGGTTTTTCGATAAATTCAACAATGCGGCTGACTTTACCTTCGCGATCCAGCGGCTCTTTAGTCTGGATGACGGAGTATTCAGAGAGGTCTCCCGGCATACGTTTTGCCAATACCTGACTGCGACCAGTTTCATTGAAGCGCGCAATCATTGCTGCAAGGTTGTAACGCAACGGATCGGCGCTGGCATCATCAATAACGACATCGGGCAGCACGACGACAAATGGATTATCACCAATAGCCGGTCGGGCACACAAAATAGAGTGGCCTAAACCTAATGGTTCACCCTGACGCACGTTCATAATGGTCACGCCCGGTGGGCAGATGGACTGTACTTCTGCCAGCAGCTGTCGCTTCACGCGCAGCTCAAGGAGGGATTCTAATTCATAAGAGGTGTCGAAGTGGTTTTCGACTGCGTTTTTGGACGCATGAGTTACCAGGAGGATTTCTTTGATTCCTGCAGCCACAATCTCGTCAACAATGTACTGAATCATTGGCTTATCGACGATGGGTAGCATCTCTTTAGGAATCGCCTTAGTTGCAGGCAACATATGCATCCCAAGACCCGCTACAGGAATAACTGCTTTTAAATTCGTCATTATTTCATCCACCTGTAAAATGGTTGCTGAATTATAGCTTGTTCGATTTTTTTCGCCAGCATCAATTACCCTGAATTGATTACTGATTTCCTTCCGATGTTACGCCGCTTTGTCCAGGATTGCAGTAGCATTATTCTTAAGTATGGTGCCATTTTTCCAGGAATGGTCGCAAATCTATCGTTCCCGTTTCGGTAGCCTGAAGTTTATCTTTTCCACATTAACGACATGGTGATTAATCCTGCCGATATCGACCGAGCGGTAGTGACTCCAACTTACTGATAGTGTTTTATGTTCAGATAATGCCCGATGACCTTGTCATGCAGCTCCACCGATTTTGAGAACGACAGTGACTTCCGTCCCAGCCTTGCCAGATGTTGTCTCAGA
>Ga0209547_100010_pt1 | contig 71782 bp, 53 predicted proteins | sample UppTromicrDC3115_FD_185843 | JGI IMG/M metagenome (GOLD analysis project Ga0209547, IMG submission 185843) | Upper troposphere microbial communities from Oklahoma, USA - DC3-115 (SPAdes) (version 2) | ecosystem: Environmental > Air > Outdoor Air > Unclassified | place: USA: Oklahoma | collected...
TCTGAGACAACATCTGGCAAGGCTGGGACGGAAGTCACTGTCGTTCTCAAAATCGGTGGAGCTGCATGACAAAGTCATCGGGCATTATCTGAACATAAAACACTATCAATAAGTTGGAGTCATTACCCATTTTCTGTAGGTGATATTTTGTTAGTGGTATTAACGATAATTTTTTCCAGAATGGTGTACTGGAAGTGGCCCTGATTTTCTTATTTTTCAACTTGCAACAACATTCGATTAACTTCAGACTAACGCCTCCTGACGGGAGGGACTCATGGTTTTGCAATCCACGCGCTGGCTGGCGCTCGGTTATTTCACATACTTTTTTAGCTACGGTATTTTTCTACCTTTCTGGAGCGTCTGGCTTAAGGGGATTGGCTTAACGCCAGAAACTATCGGCCTGTTGTTGGGGGCAGGGCTGGTTGCCCGTTTTCTCGGCAGTTTGATAATTGCGCCCCGCGTCAGCGATCCTTCTCGCCTGATTTCTGCACTTCGTGTACTGGCGTTGTTGACACTGCTGTTCGCCATCGCCTTCTGGGCTGGCGCGCATGTGGCATGGCTGATGCTTGTGATGGTTGGTTTTAACCTCTTTTTCTCACCGCTGGTGCCGTTAACTGACGCGCTGGCGAATACCTGGCAAAAGCAGTTCCCGCTTGATTACGGCAAAGTGCGACTTTGGGGCTCAGTGGCGTTTGTCATTGGTTCGGCGCTGACGGGCAAACTGGTCAGCGTGTTTGATTATCGGGTGATCCTCGCGCTGTTGACGTTGGGCGTGGCATCCATGCTACTTGGTTTTCTGATTCGCCCGACCATTCAACCGCAAGGGGAGAGCCGCCAGCAGGAGAGCACGGGGTGGCCGGCCTGGCTGGCGCTGGTTCGCCAGAACTGGCGCTTTCTGGCCTGCGTTTGTCTATTGCAGGGGGCGCACGCGGCATATTACGGGTTTAGCGCCATATACTGGCAGGCGGCGGGTTACTCGGCTTCGGCGGTGGGCTATTTATGGTCGCTTGGTGTAGTGGCGGAAGTCATTATCTTTGCGCTGAGTAACAAACTTTTTCGTCGCTGTAGCGCCCGCGATATGTTGTTGATCTCGGCGATTTGCGGGGTAGTACGTTGGGGCATTATGGGGGCAACCACTGAGCTAGCGTGGTTGATAGTGGTGCAAATTCTGCATTGCGGCACCTTTACTGTGTGCCACCTGGCCGCCATGCGCTACATTGCTGCTCGTCAGGGAAGCGAGGTTATCCGTTTACAGGCGGTTTATTCTGCCGTCGCGATGGGCGGCAGTATCGCTATCATGACCGTCTTCGCCGGTTTCCTGTATCAATATCTCGGACATGGCGTGTTTTGGGTGATGGCGCTGGTGGCGCTTCCGGCAATGTTTTTGCGCCCGAAAGTGGTTCCCTCATGCTGACTATTCCAGCATTTTACGGATCTGCTCCTGTTGGTGTACGGTCAGGATCTGATTCGTATGAATCAGCGGCGGCGAAAAGAGCGGTAAAGGGATGGTATAAGGTGTAATAATCAGCACCGTGTTTCTCGGGGTGCCATTTCGTAAAAATGTCTTCACCGATATATGCTTAATATTGAGTGGCAATAGTGTAAGTTCGCGCAATTGCTGCTCAATATTCGCTTCTCTTTCACTGTCATTGCCCGTCAGCAAAATAATCTTTTTTTCGTTAATTTCATTTGCTTGCATCAGCCATGCGCCGAAAATCACCGCCACCAGGCCACTTTCCTCATCGGAAAAACGGACATTGTATTCACTTTCAAACCCGGCCAGCGCCGCGCGAGTTGTACGAACCAGGCGTGGGTAAAGTCGGCTGAACTCTTCTGGCAAGGTGTTATCAATACCGATGGTAAACAAACTGCGGCGTAATGCCTGAGCGAGATGAGTATAAAGCTGATCGCATAACCCCTGTTCATCATAGAAACGAACATTTCCCTGCTCACGAAAACGTTGTACCAAACGAACAATGGCCTGGTGTAATTGCCGATCGCGCTGATGAGCATCCTGCAGCGGATTGGGAACTCGCAACATGGAAAAGAGTAACGCCATAAACAACGGCTCATCTGGTGGTACAGGCTGGCGTGCCCGCCGTTGCCAGTGGCGACCAATTTCCTTTGCTACCTGAAACTCAAGACAGGACTCAGCCCATCGACGTTGCAGTGGGTTAAATTGTGGCGAGATCCCGGCATGATGTTGTAGCAGGCAATATTGCAGATACAGGCACAGAAAATGAACATCACGTGCTTCAAAGCATTTTTGCAACCGTCGTGCACAGAGATTAACTAAAGCTTGCAGGTTGGTATCGTCGTAAAAGTTGCGAGCAATCCCACGGCGCTTCAGTTCTTCCTTTAGGGCTGGGGTGAAACGGCTGGTGATGAATGATGGACATAAACGAAAACCGCGTCGTAGCCAGTGAAATAAACATAAACGTTGGTTAAGTACTGTACCTTCAACCCGGTAGCTACCGTCATAACCAGTAGTGAGCGTGAGCTGGTGATAGCGGAGGATTTCCCGTCCTGTTTCGCTGATATCGCGAACCGCAATATTATCATCCACACCATTAAGCTCGCTGAGAGTGGCCGTGGTGGCGGTCAACCCCGGCTGAAATAGTGTCAGCAAGATCTGGCAGCGGCGCTGGGGAGCAGAAAGGACAGATGGTGGAGCAAGTGTAGACATCATCTGTAGATCTCCCATAAGCATAATTGATAAGAATAGCTAAAGTTTGCTTAGGGAAATGGGGAATGGAATGCTAATTATCAGAAATGCTGGCAGACATCACAGAATTTTTATCGATATAAACGGATATGACCAGTTTAATACCATGTCTTAATGTGATTTATTGCTGTTTTATTCTTAGGGGGAATTCCCGGGATTCAACGCACTGAGGATAAAATCCACCATCTGCTCACGATAAACATCACCATGACGATCGGAAAAGGCATCAATGTGTTCGCCGTCAGGGATCAGAATCAGGCGTTTTGGCTCTTTCGCCAGAGCATATAACTTTTCACTGTGTTGCCACGGGATAACGTGATCGGCTTTACCGTGAATCAGTAAAAGCGGGATCGGGCTGACGCTGGCGATGTAATTTTCGCCGCTATAACTCTCATCAAGTAAGTAGCCACTGCCAGGGATCATCTGGTTGGCGATGGTCGCATAAGAGGCAAATGTGGAGTCGAGGATCACCGCACGTATGCCCTCACTACCTCCTTGACCAATAACATCAAGAATATTCGCCCCTCCAATACTCTGCCCGAACAGCACCAGCCGTTGTGGGTTTACATCACTGCGATGACGCACCACGCTGATGGCGCTTAGCGTATCGTCCAGTAATCCAGCCTGGGACGGCGTGCCTTTTGATTTACCAAACCCGCGATAATCAAACATAAAAACGTTGAAATTACGCTCGGGTAACCAACTGACCAGCGGCCAGTGGGAGGACATATTTCCGGCATTGCCGTGAGCATGAATAATGGTAGCAATGGCGTTATCAGCAGGGCCCGTCGAAGAAGGGATAAACCAGCCTTGCAGATGAGTACCGTCCTTAGCCGTAAATTCGACGGATTCCGCCGACCAGGGTTCGGGACCGTAAATTTTGTCGTCAGGATAATAGAAGAAATTGATGGCAACGCGCGGCACTAAATAAACGCAGAAGGCAACAACAAAGAGGATAAACAGAATTTTGAGAACGCGTTTGTTCACTGGCAGTGCCATAACCTTTCCTTGCGACTTCTTTATAATCCATTAATCGGGGAAAGATGGTGGGAGAGCGGCGAAAGAAAGTAAAGCGGTGAGGAAGTATTTCGGAATAGCGCCTGAAAGGCGAGGGCGGGTGAGTGGCATCACCCGCCAGAGTCATTAACGCTTCAGGGCGTCGCTTAACTCGTCACGCATGTTCGCCAGCATGGCTTTAACAACGCGCGGGTTACCAGCAACGATGTTACCGGTCAGCATGTAGTTATGACCACCGGTGAAGTCGCTGACGATGCCGCCCGCTTCACGAACCAGCAGCTCGCCTGCGGCGAAATCCCACGGACGCAGACCGATTTCAAAGAAACCGTCAACGCGACCCGCAGCAACGTAAGCCAGATCCAGTGCCGCAGAACCGGTACGACGGAAGTCAGCGCATTCGTTGAACAGTTTGCCGACGATATTGATGTAGGTGGTTGCGTACTGTTTCGCTTTGAAAGGGAAACCGGTCGCCAGAATAGTACCGTCGAGATCGCGAGCGGTGCTGCCGCGCAGACGATAGCCGTTTAACTGTGCGCCCTGACCGCGAGTCGCGGTGAACAGTTCGTTACGCATAGGATCGTAAACCACAGCAACTTCGGTGCGGCCTTTGATACGAACAGCGATAGATACCGCGAAGTGCGGCAGACGTTTGATAAAGTTGGTAGTGCCATCCAGTGGATCGATAACCCATTGAACATCCTGATCAGTACCTTCAAGTTCACCGCTTTCTTCGGTGATGATGGTGTGCTGCGGGTAAGATTTACGAATCGTGTCGATAATCACCGCTTCGGCAGCTTTATCTACGTTGGTCACGAAATCGTTGCTGCCTTTCTGGCTCGCTTCTACAGCGTCCGGGGTTTCATAGTTTTTGGCAATTAAATTACCCGCCTTGCGCGCTGCGCGCACGGCGATGTTCAGCATCGGATGCATCGGTCTCTCTCACTGGATGTTAAAGAACGGGAAAACGGCGCAGAGTATAGCAGCGAGATCGGCATCTGTCTTCGTTTTATGATAAGATGCGCGAATAATCTTTAGACGAAGAAAGACAATGCTGCAAAATATTCGAATTGTGCTGGTGGAGACGTCACACACCGGCAATATGGGTTCTGTTGCCCGTGCCATGAAAACAATGGGATTAACCAATCTGTGGTTGGTTAATCCACTGGTGAAACCTGACTCTCAGGCCATCGCGCTGGCAGCGGGAGCCAGCGATGTGATTGGTAATGCTCACATCGTCGATACGCTCGACGAAGCGTTAGCCGGTTGTAGCCTGGTGGTTGGCACCAGCGCACGCTCCCGCACGCTGCCGTGGCCGATGCTCGACCCGCGCGAATGCGGACTGAAAAGCGTCGCTGAAGCGGCAAATACCCCGGTGGCGCTGGTTTTTGGTCGCGAGCGCGTCGGCTTGACCAATGAAGAGTTGCAGAAATGCCATTATCATGTCGCGATTGCCGCTAACCCGGAATACAGCTCGCTGAACCTGGCGATGGCGGTTCAGGTTATTGCGTATGAAGTGCGCATGGCCTGGCTGGCGACTCAGGAAAACGGCGAGCAGGTTGAGTATGAAGAGACGCCGTATCCGCTGGTCGATGATCTTGAGCGTTTTTACGGTCATCTGGAGCAAACGCTGCTGGCAACCGGCTTTATTCGTGAAAACCATCCGGGGCAGGTGATGAATAAATTGCGCCGTCTGTTTACCCGTGCGCGCCCGGAAAGCCAGGAGTTGAATATCCTGCGCGGGATTCTGGCTTCCATTGAGCAGCAGAATAAAGGTAACAAGGCTGAATAACAGTCGTTGCCTGATGCGACGCTTATCGCGTCTTATCAGGCCTGGAAGTGTACAGAACCCCAGGTCGGATAAGGTGTTCACGCCGCATCCGATAACAGGTACAAACGCCACGATAAAAAATGGCACTGAAGGTTAAATACCCGACTAAATCAGTCAAGTAAATAGTTGACCAAATTACTCGGGAATGTCAGACTTGACCCTGCTATGCAATACCCCCACTTTTACAATAAAAAACCCCGGGCAGGGGCGAGTTTGAGGTGAAGTAAGACATGAGACTGACATCTAAAGGGCGCTATGCCGTGACCGCAATGCTGGACGTTGCGCTCAACTCCGAAGCAGGCCCGGTACCGTTGGCTGATATTTCCGAACGTCAGGGAATTTCCCTTTCCTATCTGGAACAACTGTTTTCCCGTCTGCGTAAAAATGGTCTGGTTTCCAGCGTACGTGGACCTGGCGGTGGTTATCTGTTGGGCAAAGATGCCAGCAGCATCGCCGTTGGCGAAGTGATTAGCGCCGTTGACGAATCTGTAGATGCCACCCGTTGTCAGGGTAAAGGCGGCTGCCAGGGCGGCGATAAATGCCTGACCCACGCGCTGTGGCGTGATTTGAGCGACCGTCTCACCGGTTTTCTCAACAACATTACTTTAGGCGAACTGGTTAATAACCAGGAAGTGCTGGATGTGTCTGGTCGTCAGCATACTCACGACGCGCCACGCAGCCGCACACAAGACGCGATCGACGTTAAGTTGCGCGCATAAAAGATAAAAAGTATTCAGAATCAGGCCGGGGCGTATCGCGCTCCGTAAACACGGTCGTACATCCAGCCGGTAGCCTGATTCCTTGCATTGAGTGATGTACGGAGTTTATAGAGCAATGAAATTACCGATTTATCTCGACTACTCCGCAACCACGCCGGTGGACCCGCGTGTTGCCGAGAAAATGATGCAGTTTATGACGATGGACGGAACCTTTGGTAACCCGGCCTCCCGTTCTCACCGTTTCGGCTGGCAGGCTGAAGAAGCCGTAGATATCGCTCGTAATCAGATTGCCGATCTGGTCGGTGCTGACCCGCGTGAAATCGTCTTTACCTCTGGTGCAACCGAATCAGACAACCTGGCAATCAAAGGTGCAGCCAACTTTTATCAGAAAAAAGGCAAGCACATCATCACCAGCAAAACCGAACACAAAGCGGTACTGGACACCTGCCGTCAGCTGGAGCGCGAAGGTTTTGAAGTCACTTACCTGGCACCGCAGCGTAACGGCATTATCGACCTGAAAGAACTTGAAGCAGCGATGCGTGACGACACCATCCTCGTTTCTATCATGCACGTAAATAACGAAATCGGCGTGGTACAGGATATCGCGGCTATCGGCGAAATGTGCCGTGCTCGCGGCATTATCTATCACGTTGATGCAACCCAGAGCGTGGGCAAACTGCCTATCGACCTGAGCCAGTTGAAAGTTGACCTGATGTCTTTCTCCGGTCACAAAATCTATGGCCCGAAAGGTATCGGTGCGCTGTATGTGCGTCGTAAACCGCGCGTACGCATTGAAGCTCAAATACACGGCGGCGGTCACGAGCGCGGTATGCGTTCCGGTACTCTGCCTGTTCACCAGATCGTCGGTATGGGCGAAGCCTATCGCATCGCAAAAGAAGAGATGGCGACCGAGATGGAACGTCTGCGCGGTCTGCGTAACCGTCTGTGGAACGGCATCAAAGATATCGAAGAAGTTTACCTGAACGGTGACCTGGAACATGGTGCGCCGAACATTCTCAACGTCAGCTTTAACTACGTTGAAGGTGAGTCGCTGATTATGGCGCTGAAAGACCTCGCGGTTTCTTCAGGTTCCGCCTGTACGTCGGCAAGCCTCGAACCGTCCTATGTGCTGCGCGCGCTGGGGCTGAACGACGAGCTGGCACATAGCTCTATCCGTTTCTCTTTAGGTCGTTTTACTACTGAAGAAGAGATCGACTACACCATCGAGTTAGTTCGTAAATCCATCGGTCGTCTGCGTGACCTTTCTCCGCTGTGGGAAATGTACAAGCAGGGCGTGGATCTGAACAGCATCGAATGGGCTCATCATTAATCGGTATCGGAATCAGGAGAATTTATAATGGCTTACAGCGAAAAAGTTATCGACCATTACGAGAATCCGCGTAACGTGGGTTCCTTCGACAACAACGACGAAAACGTGGGCAGCGGCATGGTGGGTGCACCGGCCTGTGGCGACGTGATGAAGTTGCAGATTAAAGTCAACGATGAAGGTATCATTGAAGACGCGCGTTTTAAAACTTACGGCTGCGGTTCCGCTATCGCTTCCAGCTCCCTGGTGACCGAATGGGTGAAAGGGAAATCTCTGGACGAAGCACAGGCGATCAAAAACACCGATATTGCTGAAGAACTTGAACTGCCGCCGGTGAAAATTCACTGTTCTATTCTGGCAGAAGACGCGATCAAAGCCGCCATTGCGGACTATAAAAGCAAACGTGAAGCAAAATAAGAGTTGAGGTTTGGTTATGTCGATTACACTGAGCGACAGTGCAGCAGCGCGAGTAAATACCTTTCTGGCTAACCGTGGTAAAGGGTTTGGCCTGCGTCTGGGCGTGAGAACCTCCGGGTGTTCAGGTATGGCTTATGTACTGGAATTTGTTGACGAACCGACGCCGGAAGACATCGTGTTTGAAGACAAAGGCGTGAAAGTCGTGGTCGATGGAAAAAGCCTGCAATTTCTGGACGGTACGCAACTGGACTTTGTAAAAGAAGGCCTGAACGAAGGGTTTAAATTCACCAACCCGAACGTCAAAGATGAATGTGGTTGCGGCGAAAGCTTCCACGTCTGATGCGCATACCGATAACCCCACCGTGGTCGCCTGCGCGTGGGGTTTGTTTTACCTGATTCGCCGCCATCGCGGCGGATCGCAGCCCTGAGAATGTTATGGATTACTTCACCCTCTTTGGCTTGCCTGCCCGTTATCAACTCGATACCCAGGCACTGAGCCTGCGTTTTCAGGATCTACAACGTCAGTATCATCCTGATAAATTCGCCAGCGGAAGCCAGGCGGAACAACTCGCCGCCGTACAGCAATCCGCAACCATTAACCAGGCCTGGCAAACGCTGCGTCATCCGTTAATGCGCGCGGAATATTTGCTTTCTTTGCACGGTTTTGATCTCGCCAGCGAGCAGCATACTGTGCGCGACACCGCGTTCCTGATGGAACAGCTGGAACTGCGCGAAGAACTGGACGAGATCGAACAGGCGAAAGACGAAGCGCGGCTGGAAAGCTTTATCAAACGCGTTAAAAAGATGTTTGATACCCGTCACCAGTTGATGGTTGAACAGTTAGACAACGAGACGTGGGACGCGGCGGCGGATACCGTGCGTAAGCTGCGTTTTCTCGATAAACTGCGAAGCAGTGCCGAACAACTCGAAGAAAAACTGCTCGATTTTTAATTTCTGGAAGCTAAACATGGCCTTATTACAAATTAGTGAACCTGGTTTGAGTGCTGCGCCGCATCAGCGTCGTCTGGCGGCCGGTATCGACCTGGGCACAACCAACTCGCTGGTGGCGACAGTACGCAGCGGTCAGGCCGAAACGTTAGCCGACCATGAAGGCCGTCACCTGCTGCCGTCTGTTGTTCACTATCAACAGCAAGGGCATTCGGTGGGTTATGACGCGCGTACTAACGCTGCGCTTGATACCGCCAACACTATTAGTTCTGTTAAACGCCTGATGGGGCGCTCGCTGGCTGATATCCAGCAACGCTATCCGCATCTGCCTTATCAATTTCAGGCCAGCGAAAACGGCCTGCCAATGATTGAAACGGCGGCGGGGCTGCTGAACCCGGTGCGTGTTTCTGCGGACATCCTCAAAGCACTGGCGGCCCGGGCAACTGAAGCCCTGGCCGGCGAGCTGGATGGTGTGGTTATCACCGTTCCGGCGTACTTTGACGATGCCCAGCGTCAGGGCACCAAAGATGCCGCGCGTCTGGCGGGGCTGCATGTTCTGCGCCTGCTTAACGAACCGACCGCTGCGGCTATCGCCTACGGGTTGGATTCCGGTCAGGAAGGTGTGATCGCCGTTTATGACCTTGGCGGCGGGACTTTTGATATATCCATTCTGCGCTTAAGTCGCGGCGTGTTTGAAGTGCTGGCGACCGGCGGTGATTCCGCGCTCGGCGGCGATGACTTTGACCATCTGCTGGCGGATTACATTCGCGAGCAGGCGGGCATTCCTGACCGTAGCGATAACCGTGTTCAGCGTGAACTGCTGGATGCCGCCATTGCAGCCAAAATCGCGCTGAGCGATGCGGACTCTGTGACCGTTAACGTCGCGGGCTGGCAGGGCGAAATCAGCCGTGAACAATTCAACGAACTGATCGCACCGCTGGTAAAACGTACCTTATTGGCCTGTCGTCGTGCGTTGAAAGACGCGGGCGTAGAGGCTGATGAAGTACTGGAAGTGGTGATGGTTGGCGGTTCTACCCGTGTGCCGCTGGTGCGTGAACGGGTAGGCGAATTTTTCGGTCGTCCACCGCTGACTTCCATCGACCCGGATAAAGTCGTCGCTATTGGCGCGGCGATTCAGGCGGATATTCTGGTGGGTAACAAGCCGGACAGCGAAATGCTGCTGCTTGATGTGATCCCGCTGTCGCTGGGCCTCGAAACCATGGGCGGCCTGGTGGAGAAAGTAATCCCGCGTAATACCACGATTCCGGTGGCTCGTGCCCAGGATTTCACCACTTTCAAAGATGGCCAGACAGCGATGTCTATCCATGTTATGCAGGGTGAACGTGAACTGGTGCAGGACTGCCGTTCGCTGGCGCGTTTTGCGCTGCGTGGTATCCCGGCGTTACCAGCTGGCGGCGCGCATATTCGCGTGACTTTCCAGGTCGATGCCGACGGTCTTTTGAGCGTGACGGCGATGGAAAAATCGACCGGCGTTGAGGCGTCTATTCAGGTCAAACCGTCTTATGGTCTGACTGACAGCGAAATCGCCTCAATGATCAAAGACTCAATGAGCTATGCCGAGCAGGACGTAAAAGCCCGTATGCTGGCAGAACAAAAAGTCGAAGCGGCACGCGTACTGGAAAGCCTGAACGGTGCGCTGGCTGCTGATGCCGCGCTGTTAAGCGCCGCAGAGCGTCAGGTCATTGACGATGCTGCCGCTCATCTGAGTGAAGTGGCGCAGGGCGATGACGTTGATGCCATCGAACAAGCGATTAAAAACGTAGACAAACAAACCCAGGATTTCGCCGCTCGCCGCATGGACCAGTCGGTTCGTCGTGCGCTGAAAGGCCATTCCGTGGACGAGGTTTAATATGCCAAAGATTGTTATTTTGCCTCATCAGGATCTCTGCCCTGATGGCGCTGTTCTGGAAGCTAATAGCGGTGAAACCATTCTCGACGCAGCTCTGCGTAACGGTATCGAGATTGAACACGCCTGTGAAAAATCATGTGCTTGCACCACCTGCCACTGCATCGTGCGTGAAGGTTTTGACTCGCTGCCGGAAAGTTCTGAGCAAGAAGACGACATGCTGGACAAAGCCTGGGGGCTGGAGCCGGAAAGCCGTTTAAGCTGCCAGGCGCGCGTCACCGACGAAGATTTAGTGGTCGAAATCCCGCGTTACACTATCAACCATGCGCGTGAGCATTAACAGAGGTTAGTATGGGACTTAAGTGGACCGATAGCCGCGAAATTGGCGAAGCACTGTACGATGCGTATCCCGATCTCGACCCGAAAACGGTTCGATTCACCGATATGCATCAGTGGATTTGCGATCTGGAAGATTTCGACGACGATCCGCAGGCATCTAACGAGAAAATCCTCGAAGCGATTTTGTTAGTCTGGCTGGACGAAGCTGAGTGAGTAAACGGGCTGCCTGGGGGTGGCCCGTTTTGCTGTTAAACAAATAAGGATAACTAAAATGACAGAAGCGATGAAAATTACCCTCTCGACCCAGCCTGCCGACGCGCGCTGGGGAGAAAAAGCGGCTTACAGCATTAATAATGATGGCATTACCCTGCATTTGAACGGGGCGGACGATCTGGGTCTGATCCAGCGTGCGGCGCGCAAGATTGACGGTCTGGGCATCAAACATGTTCAGCTAAGCGGTGAAGGCTGGGATGCGGATCGTTGCTGGGCATTCTGGCAAGGTTACAAAGCCCCGAAAGGCACGCGTAAAGTGGAGTGGCCGGATCTGGACGATGTTCAACGCCAGGAGCTGGATAACCGCCTGATGATCATCGACTGGGTGCGTGACACCATCAACGCACCGGCGGAAGAACTGGGGCCATCGCAACTGGCACAGCGTGCTGTTGATCTGATCAGCAACGTCGCGGGCGATCGTGTGACTTACCGGATCACCAAAGGCGAAGATCTACGCGAACAAGGCTATATGGGGCTGCACACCGTCGGACGCGGTTCAGAACGTTCTCCGGTATTGTTGTCGCTGGATTACAACCCAACTGGCGATAAAGAAGCGCCGGTGTACGCGTGCCTGGTAGGCAAAGGCATCACTTTTGATTCCGGCGGCTACAGTATCAAACAGACTGCGTTTATGGATTCGATGAAGTCCGATATGGGCGGTGCGGCAACGGTTACTGGGGCGCTGGCATTTGCCATCACTCGCGGTCTGAACAAGCGCGTGAAGCTGTTCCTCTGCTGTGCGGATAACCTGATCAGCGGCAACGCGTTCAAGCTGGGCGATATCATCACCTATCGCAACGGTAAAAAAGTCGAAGTGATGAACACCGATGCGGAAGGGCGCCTGGTGCTGGCAGATGGCCTGATTGACGCCAGTGCGCAGAAACCAGAACTGATTATTGATGCCGCGACCCTGACCGGAGCGGCGAAAACCGCACTGGGTAATGATTATCACGCGCTGTTTAGTTTTGACGATGCGCTGGCAGGGCGTTTGCTGGCGAGTGCCGCGCAAGAGAACGAACCATTCTGGCGTCTGCCGCTGGCAGAATTCCACCGCAGCCAGTTGCCGTCAAACTTTGCTGAACTGAACAACACCGGAAGCGCGGCATATCCGGCAGGTGCAAGCACGGCGGCGGGCTTCCTGTCGCACTTTGTTGAGAACTATCAGCAAGGCTGGCTGCATATAGACTGTTCGGCGACTTACCGTAAAGCGCCGGTTGAACAGTGGTCTGCGGGCGCGACCGGGCTGGGTGTGCGCACGATTGCTAATCTGTTAACGGCGTAATCGTTATGCCGGATGCAGCGTAAACGCCTTATCCAGCCTACAAAGTATTGCAAATTCAACAAATTGCGATTCCTTTGTAGGCCTGATAAGCGTAGCGCATCAGGCACTTCCGCCCCGAACGTTGAATGAATTGTGGTTCTTATGTCCGAAACAAAAAACGAACTTGAAGACCTGCTGGAAAAAGCAGCAACCGAACCGGCTCATCGTCCGGTTTTTTTCCGTACTCTATTAGAATCCACCGTCTGGGTGCCAGGTACAGCGGCGCAGGGCGAGGCTGTGGTTGAAGATAGCGCACTTGATTTACAGCATTGGGAAAAAGAAGACGGCACCAGCGTCATTCCTTTTTTCACCTCGTTAGAAGCACTTCAACAGGCGGTTGACGGCGAACAGGCATTTGTCGTAATGCCCGTTCGCACGCTGTTTGAGATGACCCTTGGTGAAACGCTCTTTCTCAATGCCAAACTGCCTACCGGTAAAGAATTTATGCCGCGTGAAATCAGTTTGCTGATCGGTGAAGAGGGTAATCCGCTGAGCAGTCAGGAAGTACTGGAAGGCGGCGAATCGCTGATATTATCGGAAGTCGCAGAGCCGCCAGCACAAATGATTGATTCACTCACTACCTTATTTAAAACTATTAAGCCGGTGAAGCGTGCTTTTATTTGTTCAATTAAAGAGAGCGAAGAGGCACAGCCTAATCTGCTTATTGGCATTGAAGCCGATGGTGATATCGAAGAAATTATTCAGGCGGCGGGAAGTGTAGCGACCGATACATTACCTGGCGATGAACCTATTGATATTTGCCAGGTGAAAAAAGGGGAAAAAGGAATTAGCCACTTTATTACCGAACATATTGCGCCATTCTATGAACGTCGCTGGGGTGGCTTTTTGCGTGATTTTAAACAGAATCGGATAATCTAAAATATGCCGCCCAAAAGGGCGGCATTCGGGCTTACTTGCTGCTCTGAAGGATGTTAGCCACCAGTAAATAATTATCAGAGAGACTCCGGTTATTATTTACTTCGGAAAACAGCGCACCAGAAACAATAAGTACGATACAAAAGCACCGTATCTTCATTGTGCGGTCCATGCGAAGACCGCATCACGACAGCACCACTGGCGATATTGCCGCGATAGCAAGCACTGAGACGCGCTTGCCCTAACGGTCGCGGAACATCCTTTCCTTAAGCCAGCGCCCGCTTGCGAGACGGCGGAAAGGGCCTCAGTGGATAATACACTAACAGAACAATAGTAACTCTCTTTTGCTTGACAAAAAGAGAGTTACTGGCGAGTATTGTCTTCGCTGAGACGCGCTTGCATTACTACGGTAATACAACCTGCTGGAAAGGCCGCGAATCAAACCGGCAACAAATAACCGCCTGATTTTGGCGGTTTTTTGTTTTTTAAGAAAAGTGAATTTACACGTTTAAGTAATATCTTTTACCGGTTAGTATTTTAAATATTGAGCGGGATTTGTTTATATTTGTCTGCATTCGGACTAATAAGCCAAATGAATTCAAAACCTATCCTTTTTTATCTACTTGACATCGTTGATGCATAAAGCGAGTATTGAGTAGACGAGATACACTTGCAGTAATACAACCAGCTGGAAAGGCCGCGAACCAGACCAGCAACAAAAAACCGCCAAATTCGGCGGTTTTTTGTTGCCTGTAAAAAGCTTATTTCACTGGTTCGACCGGTAAATCTGCTCGCGCGCCCCATTCACTCCATGCGCCGTCGTACAGTTTCACGTTTGGCACATCCAGCGTAGCAAGTGCCAGCAACACAACGGCGGCCGTTACACCAGAGCCACAGCTGACAATAATCGGTTTGTCATAGCTGATACCGTAACCAAAAAATATCGCATCGAGTTCATCTGTCGTTTTCAGTTCACCTTCACGCACCAGTTCTGTCCACGGAACATTCAGCGCACCAGGAATATGCCCGCGACGTAAACCAGGGCGAGGTTCATCAATTTCAGCGTTAAAACGCGCAGCCGGACGGGCATCAATAATTTGTGCCGTTTTTTCATGGCTTGCCAGCAATACATCGGTTACTTTCACCACGGCTTCCGGGTTAAAGGCGGTGTTAAACTCTCCTTCTGGCAGCTCCACTTCGCCTTCTTCTAACAGTAGGTCATCACGCTGCCAGCCCGCCAGTCCACCGCCAAGAATCGACACTTTCTCTACGCCAAAGGTGCGCAGCATCCACCATGCTCGCGGGGCTGAGAAAAGATTACCTTCGTCATAGACAATCAGATGTTTGTCCTGATTAACGCCCAGTTCACGCATCGCTACGGCGAACGTTTCCGGGCGCGGCAGCATGTGCGGAAGCGGGGAGGTGTGATCGGAAAGAGCTTCGATATCGAAAAATACTGCGCCGGGGATATGCCCATTGAGATACTCCTGGGCAACGTTACGATCTTCCTGTCCGGGCGGTGCCATGCGGGCATCAATAATCTGAATTTCAGGATCATCAATATGTTCGGCGAGCCAGTCGGCTCCTACAAACCATGTCGTGGACATAGGCATCTCCATTTTTGCCGGGGTAGGCTAAATTGTCGGACGTTTAGTGAAAAGCGACAAGCAAAAGAGGCTGATTTGGCTGCCTGAGCCACATTTATCACCAAAATTCAGATTCTGTGGACGTGATACTGAATTACATAACGTTAATTCTCACGCATAATAATTATTCGACGTTGCTAACGGGCCATTGTGGCAGGGATGATAAATGAAAAAGTTACGCATAGCCGCCTGCATGTTAATGCTGGCGCTGGCAGGGTGCGACAACAACGATAACGCGCCAACAGCGGTGAAAAAAGATACCCCTTCTGAAGCTGCTAAAGGTACATCTTCAGAAAACGCGAGTTCAGCAAAACTCTCTGCGCCGGAGAGGCAAAAGCTGGCACAACAGAGTGCCGGTAAGACACTGACATTGCTTGATCTCTCTGAGGTCCAACTCGATGGTGCAGCCACGCTGGTGCTGACTTTCTCCATCCCCCTCGACCCGGATCAGGATTTCTCGCGTGTTGTTCATGTCGTCGATAAAAAGAGCGGTAAAGTGGATGGTGCCTGGGAGCTGTCAGATAATCTTAAAGAGCTGCGTTTACGCCACCTCGAACCTAAACGTGATTTGATCGTGACTATTGGGCAGGAAATGAAGGCGCTCAATAACGCAACCTTCAGTAAAGATTACGAAAAAACGATCACCACCCGCGATATTCAACCCAGCGTCGGTTTTGCCAGCCGTGGTTCGCTGCTGCCTGGAAAAGTCGTTGAAGGACTGCCGGTAATGGCGCTCAACGTTAACAATGTCGATGTTAACTTCTTCCGTGTTAAACCCGAATCTCTGCCAGCATTCATTAGCCAATGGGAATACCGCAATTCGCTGGCGAACTGGCAATCTGACAAATTGCTGCAGATGGCGGATCTAGTCTACACCGGACGTTTTGATCTCAATCCTGCGCGTAATACCCGTGAAAAATTATTGCTGCCGCTGGGTGATATCAAACCGCTTCAGCAGGCGGGCGTGTATCTGGCTGTGATGAATCAGGCCGGACGTTACGATTACAGTAATCCCGCGACTCTGTTTACATTAAGTGATATCGGCGTATCGGCTCACCGTTATCACAATCGTCTGGATATCTTTACCCAAAGCCTGGAAAACGGTGCGGCTCAGCAAGGAATTGAAGTCTCGTTATTAAATGAGAAAGGGCAGACTCTGACTCAGGCGACCAGTGATGCACAGGGTCATGTACAGCTGGAAAACGACAAAAACGCGGCATTACTGCTGGCACGTAAAGATGGTCAGACAACGCTGCTCGATTTAAAACTTCCCGCGCTGGACTTAGCGGAATTTAACATTGCTGGTGCACCGGGTTATAGCAAACAGTTCTTTATGTTTGGCCCGCGCGATCTTTATCGCCCGGGTGAAACCGTAATCCTCAACGGCTTACTGCGTGATGCAGACGGTAAAGCATTGCCCGATCAACCCATCAGGTTAGACGTGATTAAACCTGACGGGCAGGTACTGCGTAGTGTCGTTAGTCAGCCGGAGAATGGCCTCTATCACTTTACCTGGCAACTGGATAGCAGTGCGGCAACCGGCATGTGGCATATTCGCGCTAACACTGGCGATAACCAGTATCGGATGTGGGATTTCCACGTCGAAGATTTTATGCCAGAACGCATGGCGTTGAACCTGACCGGCGAGAAAATCCCGTTAACGCCGAAAGATGAGGTGAAATTCTCCGTGGTGGGTTACTACCTGTACGGTGCGCCTGCTAACGGTAATACTTTGCAGGGGCAGCTTTTCCTGCGCCCTCTGCGTGAAGCGGTTTCTGCATTACCTGGTTTCGAATTTGGCGATATAGCTGCCGAAAACCTTTCCCGCACGCTGGATGAAGTTCAGTTGACGCTGGATGATAAAGGGCGCGGCGAGGTTTCTACAGAAAGCCAGTGGAAGGAAACGCATTCCCCATTGCAGGTTATTCTCCAGGGCAGTTTGCTGGAATCTGGCGGTCGCCCGGTGACGCGCCGTGCTGAACAGGCTATCTGGCCTGCCGATGCGCTCCCTGGGATCCGCCCGCAGTTCGCCTTGAAATCGGTTTACGATTACCGTACTGACACGACTGTAAAACAACCCATTGTTAATGAAGGCAGCAACGCCGCTTTTGACATCGTTTATAGCGATGCGCAGGGCGTGAAAAAAGCCGTTTCGGGCTTGCAGGTGCGTCTGATTCGCGAACGTCGAGATTACTACTGGAACTGGTCAGAAGATGAAGGCTGGCAGTCACAGTTTGATCAAAAAGATCTGATCGAAAATGAACAAACGCTGGATCTTCAGGCGGATGAAACTGGTAAGGTAAGTTTTCCGGTAGAGTGGGGCGCTTATCGTCTGGAAGTCAAAGCGCCGAATGAAGCGGTCAGTAGCGTGCGTTTCTGGGCTGGCTATAGCTGGCAGGACAACAGCGACGGTAGCGGTGCGGTACGTCCGGATCGCGTCACGATGAAACTGGATAAAGCCAGTTATCGTCCTGGCGATACCATTAAGTTGCACATTGCCGCGCCAACGGCGGGTAAAGGCTATGCGATGGTCGAGTCCAGTGAAGGGCCGCTGTGGTGGCAAGAGATTGATGTTCCGGCACAAGGGTTGGATTTAACGATTCCGGTCGATAAAACCTGGAATCGGCACGACCTCTATTTAAGTACGCTGGTGGTGCGTCCTGGCGATAAATCTCGCTCTGCGACGCCAAAACGCGCGGTTGGCGTGTTGCATTTGCCGCTTGGCGATGAAAACCGTCGTCTCAGTCTGGCGCTGGAAACACCGGCAAAAATGCGCCCCAATCAGCCATTAACTGTGAAAATCAAAGCCAGCAATAAAAATGGTGATATGCCAAAACAGGTGAATGTGCTGGTGTCTGCCGTTGATAGCGGTGTGCTGAATATTACTGATTACGTTACGCCAGATCCGTGGCAGGCGTTCTTCGGTCAGAAACGCTATGGCGCAGACATATACGATATTTACGGTCAGGTCATTGAAGGACAGGGACGCCTGGCAGCACTGCGTTTTGGTGGCGATGGCGATGAACAGAAACGTGGTGGTAAGCCGCCGGTCAATCACGTCAATATTGTCGCGCAACAGGCACAGCCGGTAACGCTCAATGAACAGGGCGAAGGTACGGTTACACTGCCGATTGGCGATTTTAACGGTGAATTGCGCGTCATGGCGCAAGCTTGGACGGCAGATGACTTCGGCAGCAACGAAAGCAAAGTGATTGTTGCTGCACCAGTGATAGCCGAACTGAACATGCCGCGCTTTATGGCGCGTGGCGACACTTCGCGTCTGACGCTGGATATCACTAATCTTACTGATAAACCGCAAAAACTGAACGTTGCCCTGACCGCCAGCGGTTTGGTTGAACTAGTAAGCGATTCACCCGCACCTGTTGAATTAGCGCCAGGCGTGCGTACTACGCTGTTTATCCCGGTGCGAGCATTGCCGGGTTATGGCGATGGTGAAATTCAGGCGACTATCAGTGGCCTGAATTTGCCAGGAGAAACCGTTGCCGATCAGCATAAGCAGTGGAAAATTGGCGTCCGTCCGGCATTCCCGGCGCAAACCGTCAATTATGGTACGGTGTTGCAGCCTGGTGAAACATGGGCGATACCGGCTGGCGGACTGCAAAACTTCTCGCCTGTTACGCTGGAAGGGCAATTGTTGTTGAGCGGCAAGCCACCGCTGAACATCGCACGTTATATCAAAGAGTTAAAAGCATATCCGTACGGCTGTCTGGAGCAAACCACCAGCGGTCTGTTCCCGTCGCTCTATACCAATGCAGCCCAGCTACAGGCGTTGGGCATCAAAGGCGACAGTGATGATAAACGCCGTGCGGCAGTCAATATTGGCATTTCCCGTTTGTTGCAAATGCAACGCGATAATGGCGGTTTTGCGCTATGGGATAAATACAGTGACGAAGAGTACTGGCTGACGGCTTATGTGATGGATTTCCTGGTTCGCGCAGGTGAGCAGGGTTACAGCGTGCCGACAGAAGCTATTAACCGGGGTAATGAGCGTCTGCTGCGCTATTTACAAGATCCGGGCATGATGTCGATCCCGTATGCCGATAATCTCAAAGCCAGTAAATTCGCAGTACAGTCTTACGCTGCGCTGGTGCTGGCTCGTCAGCAAAAGGCTCCGCTGGGTGCGCTGCGTGAAATCTGGGAGCATCGTGCAGATGCCGCTTCTGGTTTACCGCTGCTGCAACTTGGCGTTGCGCTGAAAACCATGGGTGATGCGACGCGTGGTGAAGAAGCGATTGCGCTGGCGCTGAAAACGCCGCGTAATGATGAGCGGAAATGGCTGGGCGATTACGGTAGCCCACTGCGCGACAACGCGTTAATGCTCTCCTTGCTGGAAGAAAATAAACTGCTACCCGATGAGCAGTACACTTTGCTGAACACGCTTTCGCAGCAGGCGTTTGGTGAACGCTGGCTATCGACGCAGGAAAGTAACGCGTTGTTCCTGGCTGCCCGTACGATTCAGGATTTACCGGATAAATGGCAGGCGCAAACCTCTTTCTCAGCTGAGCCGCTGACAGGCGAGAAAGCGCAAAACAGCAATCTGAATAGCGATCAACTTGCCACCTTGCAGGTGAGCAACAGTGGCGATCAGCCGTTATGGCTGCGTGTGGATGCCAGCGGTTATCCGCAATCCGCACCTTTACCGGCGAACAATGTGCTGCAAATCGAGCGTCATATTCTTGGTACTGATGGTAAGAGCAAATCGCTGGACTCGTTACGTAGCGGCGATCTGGTGCTGGTCTGGTTGCAGGTAAAAGCCAGTAACAGCGTGCCGGATGCGTTAGTCGTGGATCTGCTGCCTGCGGGTCTGGAACTGGAAAACCAGAATCTGGCGAACGGTAGCGCCAGTCTGGAGCAAAGTGGTAGCGAAGTGCAAAACCTGCTTAATCAAATGCAGCAGGCGAGCATTAAGCACATTGAGTTTCGTGACGATCGCTTTGTGGCGGCGGTTGCCGTTGATGAATACCAGCCGGTTACGCTGGTATATCTGGCGCGGGCGGTGACGCCGGGAACGTATCAGGTGCCGCAGCCGATGGTGGAATCGATGTATGTTCCTCAATGGCGGGCGACCGGCGCGGCTGAAGATCTGTTGATTGTCAGACCGTAAATGCCTCGTCTGTTAAGTAAACGCGGCTGCTGGATAACGCTGGCAGCTGCGCCCTTTATTATCATTCTGGCGGCGTGGGGAGCAGATAAACTCTGGCCTCTGCCGCTGCATGAAGTCAATCCCGCACGTGTGGTTGTGGCGCAGGATGGAACGCCGCTCTGGCGCTTCGCCGATGCTGACGGTATCTGGCGTTATCCAGTGACTATCGAAGATGTTTCTCCGCGTTACCTTGAAGCACTGATCAATTACGAAGATCGCTGGTTCTGGAAGCATCCGGGCGTAAACCCGTTCTCGGTGATGCGCGCCGCCTGGCAGGATCTAACTTCTGGTCGGGTTATCTCCGGCGGGAGCACGCTCACCATGCAGGTTGCTCGTTTGCTTGATCCTCACCCCAAAACGTTTGGCGGTAAAATTCGCCAGCTCTGGCGCGCGTTGCAACTGGAGTGGCATCTGTCTAAACGTGACATTCTGACCCTGTATCTTAATCGCGCCCCGTTTGGTGGCACGTTGCAGGGGATTGGAGCGGCAAGCTGGGCTTATCTTGGAAAATCGCCCGCGAATTTAAGCTATTCCGAGGCAGCAATGCTGGCTGTGTTACCGCAAGCGCCCAGCCGACTGCGCCCGGATCGCTGGCCGGAGCGTGCTGAGGCCGCGCGTAATAAAGTGCTCGAACGGATGGCTGTGCAAGGTGTGTGGTCCCGCGAGCAGGTAAAAGAGTCAAGGGAAGAACCCATCTGGCTGGCACCCCGACAAATGCCGCAACTGGCACCGCTGTTTTCACGGATGATGCTCGGTAAAAGTAAAAGCGACAAAATTGTTACTACGCTGGATGCCGGTCTTCAGCGGCGTCTGGAAGAACTGGCGCAAAACTGGAAAGGACGATTGCCACCGCGCAGTTCACTCGCGATGATCGTGATTGATCATACCGATATGCGTGTTCGCGGCTGGGTGGGATCGGTCGATCTCAACGATGATTCACGCTTTGGTCATGTTGATATGGTCAATGCGATCCGATCGCCAGGATCGGTGCTCAAACCCTTTGTTTATGGTCTGGCGCTGGATGAGGGATTGACCCATCCGGCATCGTTGTTGCAAGACGTTCCCCGACGCACCGGTGATTACCGGCCTGGTAACTTTGACAGCGGTTTTCATGGCCCGATCAGCATGAGCGAGGCGCTGGTTCGCTCGCTGAACTTACCTGCTGTGCAGGTGCTGGAAGCCTATGGCCCGAAACGGTTTGCGGCAAAATTACGCAATGTTGGATTGCCGTTGTATCTGCCCAATGGTGCTGTGCCGAATCTTTCGCTCATTCTCGGCGGTGCTGGCGCAAAACTGGAGGATATGGCGGCAGCGTATACCGCTTTTGCCCGCCACGGTAAGGCAGGCAAATTGCGCTTACAGCCTGACGATCTGCTGCTTGAACGCCCCTTAATGTCGCCGGGCGCCGCATGGATCATCCGCCGAATCATGGCTGATGAAGCGCAGCCCTTGCCGGACGGTGCCTTGCCGCGCGTCGTACCCCTGGCGTGGAAAACGGGCACCAGCTACGGCTATCGTGATGCCTGGGCGATAGGTGTAAACGCTCGCTATGTGATTGGCATCTGGACTGGCAGACCGGACGGCACGCCCGTTGTCGGTCAGTTTGGCTTTGCCAGCGCCGTACCGTTGTTGAATCAGGTTAATAATATTTTGTTGTCGCGCAGTGCAAATCTGCCGGAAGATCCGCGCCCGAACTCAGTCACTCGTGGCGTTATCTGCTGGCCTGGCGGGCAGTCTTTACCAGAAGGTGACAGTAACTGTCGCCGTCGTCTGGCAACCTGGTTATTGGATGGAAGCCAGCCGCCAACCCTGTTACTGCCAGAGCAAGAAGGGATTAATGGCATCCGTTTTCCCATCTGGCTGGATGAAAATGGCAAACGCGTCGCCGCCGATTGCCCACAGGCGCGACAAGAAATGATGAATGTCTGGCCACTACCACTGGAACCCTGGTTGCCTGCATCAGAACGCCGCGCTGTGCGCTTGCCACCAGCCTCGACAATTTGCCCACCGTACGGTCACGACGCTCAGCTCCCGCTGCAATTGACTGGCGTTCGTGATGGCACCATTATCAAGCGTTTACCTGGTGCGGCGGAAGCGACTTTGCCGGTGCAATCCAACGGTGGTGCCGGAGAACGCTGGTGGTTTCTGAATGGCGAACCGTTAGCTGAACGCGGGCGTAGTGTAACTCTGCATTTAACGGAAAAAGGTGATTATCAATTGCTGGTAATGGATGAAGTGGGGCAGGTAGCGACAGTGAAATTTGTTATGCAATAGTCTGTTTCCACCATGTTTGTTGCTTAAACTAGGTTTATTTTAAAAAAATGTTACCTTCATCAATAGTCAACGGCTCTGTTGCTCATTATAATCCGCGCCATCTCGTACGCTGGTACAGACAACAACAGAATAATTTACAGAGGTAAAAATGGCTATTGAACGTACTTTTTCCATCATCAAACCGAACGCGGTAGCAAAAAACGTCATTGGTAATATCTTTGCGCGCTTTGAAGCTGCAGGGTTCAAAATTGTCGGCACCAAAATGCTGCACCTGACCGTTGAGCAGGCTCGTGGCTTTTATGCTGAACACGATGGGAAACCGTTCTTTGATGGTCTGGTTGAGTTTATGACCTCTGGTCCGATCGTCGTTTCCGTGCTGGAAGGTGAAAATGCCGTTCAGCGTCACCGCGATCTGCTGGGCGCGACCAACCCGGCGAACGCTCTGGCGGGAACTCTGCGCGCAGACTACGCTGACAGCCTGACTGAAAACGGCACCCACGGTTCTGATTCCGTAGAATCTGCCGCTCGCGAAATCGCTTATTTCTTCGGTGAAGGCGAAGTGTGCCCGCGCACCCGTTAATAATTTCGTAAATGCCGCGTGCAAACGTGGCATCCGTGCGCCAGAATTTGTACAATGCAGCGCCCCCGGACGAGCAGCCGCTCACCGGGGCGTTTCTTTTTTCAACCCTCCAGGGGCCATAACGTGTAATAACGAGGCCGGAATAGCATATGTCTGAACAATTAGTCACACCTGAAAACGTCACCACGAAAGATGGAAAAATTAACCTGCTGGATCTCAACCGTCAGCAGATGCGGGAGTTTTTTAAAGATTTAGGTGAAAAACCCTTCCGCGCCGATCAGGTGATGAAGTGGATGTATCACTATTGCTGCGACAACTTTGATGAGATGACCGACATCAACAAAGTGTTGCGTGGCAAACTGAAAGAGGTGGCGGAAATCCGCGCACCGGAAGTGGTTGAAGAACAGCGTTCATCCGACGGTACCATCAAATGGGCGATTGCTGTTGGCGATCAGCGTGTCGAAACGGTGTATATCCCGGAAGACGACCGCGCCACGCTTTGTGTCTCCTCGCAGGTAGGTTGTGCGCTGGAGTGTAAATTCTGTTCCACTGCCCAGCAGGGTTTTAACCGTAATCTGCGGGTGTCGGAAATTATCGGTCAGGTGTGGCGTGCGGCGAAAATCGTCGGCGCAGCAAAAATCACCGGTCAGCGTCCGATCACTAACGTAGTGATGATGGGCATGGGCGAGCCGTTGCTCAACCTGAACAATGTCGTTCCGGCGATGGAAATCATGCTCGATGATTTCGGTTTTGGTCTGTCTAAACGTCGCGTGACGCTTTCCACTTCCGGTGTGGTTCCGGCGCTGGATAAACTGGGCGATATGATTGACGTTGCGCTGGCAATTTCCCTGCACGCGCCGAACGACGAAATTCGTGATGAAATTGTACCAATCAACAAAAAGTACAATATCGAAACGTTCCTTGCTGCAGTGCGCCGTTATCTGGAGAAATCCAATGCTAATCAGGGGCGCGTCACTATCGAGTACGTGATGCTTGACCACGTTAACGATGGCACTGAACACGCGCACCAACTGGCGGAGCTGCTGAAAGATACGCCGTGTAAGATTAACCTGATCCCATGGAACCCGTTCCCGGGCGCGCCGTATGGTCGTAGTTCGAACAGCCGTATCGACCGCTTCTCAAAAGTGCTGATGAGCTACGGTTTCACCACCATTGTGCGTAAAACTCGTGGTGATGATATCGATGCCGCCTGTGGTCAGTTAGCGGGAGATGTCATCGACCGTACTAAACGTACTCTGCGTAAACGGATGCAGGGTGAAGCCATCGATATTAAAACGGTCTGATAGTTATTACGCCATGGTTACTTTATGTACCGTGGCGTAATGTTTTATGAATGTAGCATTAAGTTGCAATTGTCTGATCAATATTAACGGTGCGTTTTTGCTGACTTTAAGGCAGTATGTAACGATGCAACAGTAAGTTAGCTTTGCTTCATGTGGGCTTTGTCACGAGCACACAGACAGTCTTATACTGTATGATAAAGGTTAACTTTACGGATGTTTCGCGGTGTGGGTGGGCGTGATGGTTCACCGGCATCCCAATTCTCTTTTAAACGTACCTGCAGCGAATGAATACTGAAGCCACGCACGACCAAAATGAAGCACTTACCACCGGCGCTCGCTTGCGTAATGCCCGTGAACAACTTGGACTTAGCCAGCAAGCCGTTGCCGAACGACTTTGTTTGAAGGTTTCCACGGTACGCGATATTGAAGAAGATAAGGCACCCGCCGATCTTGCTTCAACATTCTTGCGCGGGTATATCCGCTCTTATGCGCGTCTGGTCCATATTCCGGAAGAAGAACTGCTGCCGGGACTGGAAAAGCAGGCTCCACTGCGAGCCGCAAAAGTTGCGCCAATGCAGAGTTTTTCCCTCGGCAAACGCCGCAAAAAACGCGATGGCTGGTTGATGATTTTCACCTGGCTGGTGCTGTTTGTGGTGATTGGCCTGAGCGGCGCCTGGTGGTGGCAGGATCACAAAGCCCAGCAGGAAGAGATTAGCACCATGGCTGATCAATCCACTGCGGAGCTGAATAATAACCAGAGCCAGAGTGTACCGTTAGATACATCTGCTACCGAAACCCAGACGACTACATCGCCTGCGGCTGTAGATACCACTGCCACGAACACGCAAACGCCAGCCGTGACGACGCCAGCCCCCGCTGTAGCGCCACAGCAAGACGCGGTTGTTCCTCCTTCACAGGCAAATGTTGATATCGCGGCTACTACTACACCAGCGGCGCCAGTTGCAACAACAACGCCAGATGGCGCTGCGCCGTTGCCAATTGATCAGGCTGGCGTGACCACTCCGGCGGCTGATCCTAATGCGCTGGTGATGAACTTTACTGCTGATTGCTGGCTGGAAGTCACCGATTCTACCGGCAAAAAACTGTTCAGTGGGATGCAGCGTAAAGGCGGTAATTTGAATTTAAGCGGTCAGGCACCGTATAAACTGAAAATTGGTGCACCAGCCGCAGTACAGATCCAGTATCAAGGGAAACCTGTCGATCTGAGTCGTTTTATCAGAACTAACCAGGTTGCGCGTCTGACCCTCAATGCCGAACAATCACCGGCGCAGTAACAGACGGGTAACGCGGGAGATTTTTCATGCATAACCAGGCTCCAATTCAACGTAGAAAATCAACACGTATTTACGTTGGGAATGTGCCGATTGGCGATGGTGCTCCCATCGCCGTACAGTCCATGACCAATACGCGTACGACAGACGTCGAAGCAACGGTCAATCAAATTAAGGCGCTGGAACGTGTCGGCGCTGATATCGTTCGCGTCTCTGTACCGACGATGGACGCGGCAGAAGCGTTCAAGCTCATCAAGCAGCAGGTTAACGTACCGCTGGTGGCCGACATCCACTTCGACTATCGCATTGCACTGAAAGTAGCGGAATACGGCGTTGACTGTCTGCGCATTAACCCAGGCAATATTGGTAATGAAGAACGCATTCGCATGGTGGTTGACTGTGCGCGCGATAAAAACATTCCGATTCGTATTGGTGTTAACGCCGGATCGCTGGAAAAAGATTTGCAAGAAAAGTATGGCGAACCGACGCCGCAGGCGTTGCTGGAATCTGCCATGCGCCATGTTGATCATCTCGATCGTCTGAACTTTGATCAGTTCAAGGTCAGTGTGAAAGCATCTGACGTTTTCCTCGCGGTTGAGTCTTATCGTCTGCTGGCAAAACAGATCGATCAGCCGTTGCACCTGGGGATCACCGAAGCCGGTGGCGCACGCAGCGGGGCGGTGAAATCGGCCATTGGTTTAGGTCTGCTGTTGTCGGAAGGCATTGGCGACACGCTGCGCGTCTCGCTGGCGGCTGACCCGGTCGAAGAGATCAAAGTCGGTTTTGATATTTTGAAATCGCTGCGTATTCGTTCGCGTGGCATCAACTTCATCGCCTGTCCGACCTGCTCACGTCAGGAGTTTGACGTTATCGGTACGGTTAACGCGCTGGAGCAACGTCTGGAAGATATCATCACCCCGATGGACGTTTCGATTATTGGCTGCGTGGTGAATGGCCCAGGCGAGGCGCTGGTTTCTACGCTTGGCGTTACGGGCGGCAACAAGAAAAGCGGCCTCTATGAAGATGGCGTGCGCAAAGACCGTCTGGACAATAACGACATGATCGACCAGCTGGAAGCACGCATTCGTGCGAAAGCCAGCCAACTGGACGAAGCGCGTCGAATTGACGTTCAGCAGGTTGAAAAATAATAACGTGATGGGAAGCGCCTCGCTTCCCGTGTATGATTGAACCCGCATGGCTCCCGAAATATTGAGGGAAGCGTTGAGGGTTCATTTTTATATTCAGAAAGAGAATAAACGTGGCAAAAAACATTCAAGCCATTCGCGGCATGAACGATTACCTGCCTGGCGAAACGGCCATCTGGCAGCGCATTGAAGGCACACTGAAAAACGTGCTCGGCAGCTACGGTTACAGTGAAATCCGCTTGCCGATTGTAGAGCAGACCCCGCTATTCAAACGTGCGATTGGTGAAGTCACCGACGTGGTTGAAAAAGAGATGTACACCTTTGAGGATCGCAATGGCGACAGCCTGACTCTGCGTCCTGAAGGGACGGCGGGCTGTGTACGCGCCGGCATCGAGCATGGTCTTCTGTACAATCAGGAACAGCGTCTGTGGTATATCGGGCCAATGTTCCGTCACGAGCGTCCGCAGAAAGGACGTTATCGTCAGTTCCATCAGTTGGGCTGCGAAGTTTTCGGTCTGCAAGGCCCGGATATTGATGCCGAACTGATTATGCTCACCGCCCGCTGGTGGCGTGCGCTGGGTATCTCTGAGCACGTTACTCTCGAACTGAACTCTATTGGTTCGCTGGAAGCTCGCGCCAATTACCGCGATGCGCTGGTTGCGTTCCTTGAACAGCATAAAGAAAAGCTGGACGAAGACTGTAAACGTCGTATGTACACCAACCCGTTGCGCGTGCTGGATTCTAAAAATCCGGAAGTGCAGGCGTTACTCAACGACGCTCCGGCGTTGGGCGATTATCTGGATGAAGAGTCTCGCGAGCATTTTGCCGGTCTGTGCAAACTGCTTGAGAGCGCAGGCATTGCCTATACCGTAAACCAGCGTCTGGTGCGTGGTCTGGATTACTACAACCGTACCGTTTTCGAGTGGGTGACTAACAGCCTCGGTTCTCAGGGCACAGTGTGCGCAGGCGGTCGTTATGACGGTCTGGTGGAACAACTGGGCGGTCGCGCCACACCGGCAGTCGGTTTTGCGATGGGCCTGGAACGTCTGGTGTTGTTAGTTCAGGCAGTTAACCCGGAATTTAAAGCCGATCCCGTTGTCGATATATACCTGGTGGCTTCGGGTACTGATACACAATCTGCGGCTATGGCATTAGCTGAGCGTCTGCGTGATGAATTACCTGGCGTGAAACTGATGACCAACCACGGCGGCGGCAACTTTAAGAAACAGTTTGCCCGCGCTGATAAATGGGGTGCCCGCGTTGCTGTGGTGCTGGGTGAGTCTGAAGTGGCTAATGGCACGGCAGTAGTGAAGGATTTGCGCTCTGGTGAGCAAACGGCAGTTGCGCAGGATAGCGTAGCCGCGCATTTGCACACGTTACTGGGTTAAGGAAGGAGAAGGACAGCGTGGAAATTTACGAGAACGAAAACGACCAGGTTGAAGCGGTTAAACGCTTTTTTGCTGAAAATGGCAAAGCACTGGCTGTTGGGGTGATTTTAGGCGTTGGCGCACTGATTGGCTGGCGCTACTGGAACAGCCATCAGGTTGAGTCCGCACGCTCCGCTTCTCTTGCCTATCAAAATGCGGTTACCGCAGTTAGCGAAGGCAAACCGGACAGCATCCCAGCGGCAGAAAAATTTGCTGCTGAAAATAAAAATACTTACGGCGCGCTGGCTTCTTTGGAACTTGCGCAGCAATTTGTTGACAAAAATGAACTAGAGAAAGCCGCCGCTCAATTGCAACAAGGGTTGGCGGACACGAGCGATGAAAATCTCAAAGCCGTGATAAATCTGCGTCTTGCCCGAGTTCAGGTGCAGCTCAAGCAGACTGATGCTGCGCTGAAAACCCTTGATACCATAAAAGGTGAAGGGTGGGCTGCCATTGTTGCCGACTTGCGTGGTGAAGCATTACTGAGCAAAGGTGATAAGCAAGGTGCGCGTAGTGCATGGGAAGCAGGCGTGAAAAGCGATGTGACCCCGGCACTGAGTGAAATGATGCAGATGAAAATTAATAATTTGTCCATCTGAGAGGGACCCGATGCAATTGCGTAAATTACTGCTGCCAGGAGTGCTTTCCGTTACCCTTTTAAGCGGCTGTTCGCTGTTTAACAGTGAAGAAGATGTGGTCAAGATGTCCCCATTGCCGACCGTTGAAAACCAGTTTACGCCGACCACGGCGTGGAGCACTTCCGTTGGTAGCGGCATTGGTAACTTCTACTCTAATCTTCATCCGGCACTGGCGGATAACGTTGTCTATGCAGCCGATCGCGCTGGTTTGGTAAAGGCGATGAATGCGGATGACGGTAAAGAAATCTGGTCTGTCAGCCTGGCTGAGAAAGATGGCTGGTTATCTAAAGAGCCGGCATTACTTTCTGGCGGTGTGACCGTCGCAGGTGGTCATGTCTATATTGGCAGCGAAAAAGCGCAGGTTTACGCGCTGAACACCAGCGATGGCACTGTGGCATGGCAAACCAAAGTAGCGGGTGAAGCACTTTCTCGCCCGGTGGTCAGCGACGGTCTGGTGTTAATTCACACCAGCAACGGTCAGCTGCAGGCGCTGAACGAAGCTGACGGCGCTGTTAAATGGACTGTTAACCTTGATATGCCTTCGCTTTCTCTGCGTGGTGAGTCTGCGCCAGCAACTGCATTTGGTGCGGCAGTCGTCGGTGGCGATAATGGTCGCGTCAGTGCTGTGTTGATGCAGCAGGGACAGATGATTTGGCAGCAGCGTATCTCCCAGGCGACCGGTTCAACCGAAATTGACCGTCTGAGCGATGTTGATACTACGCCAGTGGTTGTGAACGGTGTTGTTTTCGCGCTGGCCTATAATGGTAACCTGACGGCGCTTGATTTGCGCAGTGGTCAGATTATGTGGAAACGCGAACTGGGTTCGGTGAATGATTTCATTGTTGACGGTAACCGTATCTATCTGGTTGATCAAAATGACCGGGTAATGGCGTTGACCATCGATGGTGGCGTGACGCTGTGGACACAAAGCGATCTGCTGCACCGCCTGTTGACTTCTCCGGTGCTGTATAATGGCAACCTGGTGGTGGGTGATAGCGAAGGTTATCTGCACTGGATTAATGTGGAAGATGGTCGTTTCGTTGCCCAGCAAAAAGTTGATAGTTCCGGTTTCCAGACTGAACCGGTTGCCGCTGATGGCAAACTGCTGATCCAGGCAAAAGACGGAACCGTGTACTCTATTACACGTTAATCGTCTCTGTCGTTCACTTTGAAAACGGCTCCTGGACAGGAGCCGTTTTCCTGTTTTTAACAACGACGCGAAAATAGCGTGCGTTGTCTGATGATTTATAAAAATGAGGCTTTAAACATGGTACCTGTGGTCGCGCTTGTCGGGCGCCCTAACGTAGGAAAATCCACGTTATTTAACCGTCTAACTCGCACCCGAGATGCGCTGGTTGCGGATTTCCCGGGTCTGACTCGTGACCGTAAGTACGGTCGTGCGGAAATTGAAGGCCGCGAGTTTATCTGTATTGATACCGGCGGGATTGACGGTACAGAAGACGGTGTAGAAACTCGCATGGCGGAACAGTCGCTGCTGGCGATTGAAGAGGCGGATGTGGTGCTGTTTATGGTGGATGCGCGCGCGGGTCTGATGCCTGCGGATGAAGCCATTGCCAAACATCTGCGTTCTCGCGAAAAGCCAACCTTCCTGGTGGCGAACAAAACCGATGGACTGGACCCGGATCAAGCAATCGTTGATTTTTATTCACTTGGTTTAGGTGAAATTTACCCAATTGCCGCTTCGCATGGTCGTGGCGTATTAAGTCTGCTGGAGCACGTGCTGCTGCCGTGGATGGAAGATATCGCGCCGCAAGAAGAAGTCGACGAAGACGCTGAATACTGGGCGCAATTTGAAGCGCAAGAGAACGGCGAAGAAGAAGACGACTTCGATCCGCAAAGTCTGCCGATCAAACTGGCGATTGTTGGTCGTCCAAACGTCGGTAAGTCTACACTCACTAACCGTATCCTGGGTGAAGAGCGCGTCGTGGTTTACGACATGCCTGGCACGACGCGTGACAGTATCTACATTCCGATGGAACGTGACGGACGTGAGTATGTGCTCATTGATACTGCGGGCGTGCGTAAACGCGGCAAAATTACCGATGCGGTAGAGAAGTTCTCGGTAATCAAAACATTGCAGGCCATTGAAGATGCCAACGTGGTGATGTTGGTGATTGACGCACGCGAAGGTATTTCCGATCAGGATCTCTCCCTGCTTGGCTTTATTCTCAATAGTGGGCGCTCACTTGTGATTGTGGTGAACAAGTGGGACGGCCTGAGCCAGGAAGTGAAAGAGCAGGTGAAAGAGACGCTGGACTTCCGTCTGGGCTTTATCGACTTCGCTCGTGTGCATTTTATCTCTGCATTGCACGGTAGCGGTGTTGGTAACCTGTTTGAATCGGTACGTGAAGCATATGACAGCTCTACCCGTCGCGTGGGGACATCTATGCTGACGCGTATCATGACCATGGCTGTTGAAGATCACCAGCCGCCGCTGGTTCGCGGGCGTCGTGTGAAGCTGAAATATGCCCACGCTGGTGGTTACAACCCGCCGATTGTGGTGATTCACGGCAACCAGGTGAAAGACCTGCCTGACTCGTACAAACGTTACCTGATGAATTACTTCCGCAAATCTCTGGACGTGATGGGTACGCCGATTCGTATTCAGTTCAAGGAAGGGGAAAACCCGTATGCGAACAAGCGTAACACTCTAACGCCGACCCAGATGCGTAAACGTAAGCGTCTGATGAAGCACATAAAAAAAAGTAAGTAACCATATGTAAGTATTTACCTACAATTCCCTCTACGTAAGTAGAGGGATACATACCGGAGTAACATTTATGGAACTCAATTGCCCTATCTGTCAAACCCCTCTCGAACGCAATGGTGAGACTGCCCATTGTGAAACTTGTGACAAAGATTTCACCGTCCAGGCGCTTTGCCCTGACTGTCATCAGCCGTTACAGGTATTAAAAGCCTGTGGCGCGGTGGATTATTTCTGCCAGAATGGACACGGTTTAATTTCTAAAAAACGCGTTGAATTTACCACTGCTTAATATCACGGGAATATATGTTTTTCTTTTATATATTCCCAGTATAAATATTATGAGTTAATTTCTATTAGTCTAACACGTAATTAGAGTGAACAAACTCCCATTATTATAATTTTAAGAATATATTTAGCATTTCTGGTGTGCAATCTCTGAACTATCTGGAATACAATGCCGAAGCTAATTTCAGATTATAAAATCGTTACAGGGAAAAGGCATGTTGCGATGGATACGCTATTTTATGCTAATCTTTATCTCTGGTGCTGCTTATGCGGAGCCAGAGATAAATGTTAAGAAAAGTGACTCTTCATTACCGGATTTGGGAAGCGAAGCTGCCTTACAAGAAGAACAAAATAATAAAGGTAAATCCTTCAAAGAGCGTGGTGCCAACTACGTCGCCGAATCCGCCCAGCAGGGGTTTGAGAACCTGACCCCAGAAGCTCTGGAATCCCAGGCCAGAAGCTATCTGCAAGGGCAAATCACCTCATCAGCACAGTCTTATATTGAAGGCGCACTTTCTCCATACGGTAAAGTCCGCTCAAATATTTCTCTCGGTCAGGATGGCTCGCTGGACGGTAGTTCAATCGACTATTTTGTTCCTTTATACGATTCTCAAAAAAGTGTTTATTTCAGCCAGTTATCCGCTCAACGTAAAGAGGAACGCACGATAGGTAATATAGGTTTTGGGGTGAGGCATAATTTTGATAAATGGCTTCTGGGTGGAAATATATTTTACGATTATGATTTCACTCGCGGACATCGCCGTTTAGGGTTAGGGACTGAAGCCTGGACGGATTATTTAAAACTTTCTGGTAACTATTACCATCCACTTTCTGACTGGAAAGACTCAAAAGATTTCGACTTCTATTTAGAACGACCTGCGCGTGGTTGGGATGTGCGTGCGGAAGCCTGGCTACCTTCTTATCCACAGTTGGGGGGCAAAGTTGTTTTCGAGCAATATTATGGTGACGAAGTTGCGCTGTTCGGCACTGATAATTTAGAGAAAGATCCGTATGCGGTGACGCTTGGAGTTAACTATCAACCAGTTCCGTTATTGACAGTCGGGACGGAATATAAAGCAGGCACTGGAGATAACAGTGATCTTAGTATTAACGCTACCGTTAACTATCAATTCGGTGTACCACTTAAAGATCAACTGAATAGCGATAATGTCAAAGCAGCCCACTCGCTGATGGGTAGCCGACATGACTTTGTTGAGCGAAATAATTTTATTGTTCTGGAATATAAAGAAAAAGACCCTCTCGACGTTACGCTCTGGCTAAAGGCTGATTCCACTAACGAACATCCGGAATGTGTTATCAAGGACACCCCGGAAGCTGCGGTGGGACTGGAAAAATGTAAGTGGACCATTAATGCGCTGATCAACCATCACTATAAAATTGTCGCCGCCTCCTGGCAGGCGAAAAACAATGCCGCCCGCACGCTAGTGATGCCTGTGGTGAAAGCCAACACCATCACCGAGGGTAACAATAATCACTGGAATCTGGTGTTGCCTGCCTGGCAATACAGCTCTGATCAAGCCGAACAAGAAAAGCTCAACACCTGGCGAGTGCGTCTGGCGCTGGAAGATGAAAAGGGTCATCGGCAAAACTCCGGTGTGGTAGAAATCACCGTACAGCAGGATCGTAAAATTGAGCTGATCGTCAATAACATTGCTAACGTGCCTGAAGAAAACAATCACAGCCATGAAGCCAGCGCCCAGGCTGATGGTGTCGATGGCGTGGTGATGGATCTTGATATCACTGACAGTTTTGGTGATGACACGGATCGTAACGGTGATCCGCTTCCAGACAATGGTCTGAGTCCACAACTTTATGATGCACAAGACAAAAAAGTCACGCTCGCCAATAAGCCCTGCTCAACCGATAACCCCTGTGTCTTTATCGCGAAGCAAGATAAAGAGAAAGGAACTGTCACCCTCTCCAGTACGTTACCCGGCACTTTCCGTTGGAAAGCAAAAGCTGCTCCGTATGACGACAGCAACTATGTGGATGTGACATTCCTTGGTGCGGGGGGGAATGATGTTAATGCGTTTATCTACCGTGTATCTGCGACTAACCCCGTCAATCTTATCGACAATGAGAAAGAGCATTTACCTGTGGATAACGCCTACCGTTTTGTCTTATGGCGTGACGCCAATAAAGATGGTGTTTTCCAGCAGTCGGAAAAACTGACGGAAGAAGAGATGGCGCAATACGACTACCAGTGGGAATTTACCGGGCACAGCGTTAATGGCTACACCGGTGCGCAATCGAATACCAGTAATGAAGATATTGTCATCCCTGCCACCAACGACGAGGCCGTGCAGAAGTTCGGTGCTCAAAAAGAAGATGGCGTGCAGGGATATGGATTACGTGTGGTTTACAGCAAGCACTAGATCGGCGTAATGGCCGATCGGCCAGCCGCTGGAAATTAATCAAGGAGAGAGTTGAATGAAACATTATTTAAAGCGACCGATGACCAAAGTCGCGCTGGCACTGGCTCTGGCAGGGTACTGCGCAGTACCTGCCGCCATGGCAGAAGGGCAGGGCAATCTAAGAGCTGGCCAGTGGCAATCAGAGACGCAATCAACCGGAACGATTCAGGGTACAGTGCCGTGGATAACCCGTAGCGCGACAGAAATCACCGACGCCGATAAATCTCATGTGTCCATAACCGTTGATCGCGGTGGTCGTACTGCATCTACGGATGGCGAAAAGCAATTTCATGTTGGCGATAAGTTAACGGCAAACTGGGCCATTGGCGATACCCAGGGCGATCTTGATGACAACAACACCGCGACAAAAGCGACGCTGCAATGGATGAGCTTTAGTGACCAGGCGGGGGGCGATCCGAAGGAGATCGGTACTGCTGGCAGTGATACTTACACCATTGCCGCAGCAGATGCTGACCGCTATATCGGTTTGAAAATTACCCCAACCACGACAACCGGCGACCCTAACGTCGCAGAACAACTGGTGCTGTTGGATCTCTCTACTAACGCAGGCGGTGGTTCTGACAGCGATGATATTCCTGAAGGGCCAGTATTTGATGACGCAGTTAAAGTTGTCATTCACGAGAAGGATATCAATACCAACCTGCTGGGCAAAGATACCAAACTTAAAACGAATACCACCTATCAGGTCATGCTGTGGAAAGATAAAAACAGCAACGGTTCCTACGATACGGGTGAAGAGGTTACCAGCCAGTACAACTACCGCTGGCGCTTTACCGGCACCAGTCTGCAGTTGCGGACGGCGGGGGGGATTGTCAACCCGAGCTACAACAACAGCGACCTGGTTATCCCGGTTACCAATGCCGAAGCGAAGACTGCGTTCGACTACAGCGAAGGCGGCCTCACAATTGGCGCAGATGGTGTTCAGGGCTACGGTTTGTCCATCGACTACCAGAGAAAATAATCGTCACCGGCACCATTCCCCAGGGGAATGGTGCTTTTCCGCGCACTTTGCTTAACCTGTGTTAAGCAAAGTGGGTTGAGGTGAAAAAGTAACTTTAAACGGGCAGGTTTCAATTATGGGCGGGGCTTTGAAACTGATAAAAGCGATAACGGCGGTTTTACTGCTCTCCCTTTCTTTTCAGGTAGCGGCAGTGTTAAAAGGTGGCCAGTGGCAACAAACGGGTATCTCGACCGACGCAATCAATGGCACTGTGCCTGAGGCAGAGAGCGCCAGTATACCCGTTTATCAGGGCAGCACCCTGCTTGAACCGACAGAACCTCACGATGTTCAGGCCTTTGCAAAACCCAGTGAATTTAGCGTAGATGATACGGCTACGCAGATGATCTTACAGAACCCTCTGGATACTGAAGGGGACGTTTTCGCCACGCCACCGCTGCTGCGTTGGGAAAATCAAAATCCACCTTCTGTGTCTCTGGTGTGGGCTGAGGCCGCCACGCCGGATACGCCGTTAGATCCACAGCCGCGCCCAGACAGGTCATTTTGTGCCCAGGATCTGGCTGGACATTCTCTGGTTGCCTGGCCGCGAATTGACCAACAACAAACGATACCTTTACTTTATCTCTTTACCTTAACGGGCGTACCTAATCAGGGGTCAGTGCCGTTGGTTGATAATAAAGTGACGCTGAACATCGCGGCTGCACAGGGTGATCTGGTTACCATTACCGCTAACGGATATGACGATACGCTGAAAGCGGCAAAAACGACCGTGGATGGTTCAATTACGCTAACGGTGACGACGAAAGACTGTCAGGGCAATCTGGCAGGAAATATTCCTTTTATTATCAAACGTCGGGATGCAGAAAACCGTCAGGGCGTGGTGAATAACATCGGTCCGGTAAAACTGGGGAGTACGGAACTTACCACCACGGCAACGGAATATCACGGCACGACGGATGAAAATGGTACGGCGACGGTAACGGTGGCTCAACCGAACGGGCAAGGCGTAAAAACGCCGCTGGTCGTAAGCCTGTCTGGCATTAGCCAAACCAGCGAAACGGCGGTCATTTTTAGCGTTCTCACCAGCCCGGACGTACCACAGGCAAACATGTGGGGTCATATGGCGGATACGCTCAAGGCTCGGGATTATACCTTCAGCCGTCCGAAACTGGCGGCTGAAGTCGATAATGAAGCAGGCAGTGTCGACGATCATAATGAAACCTGGTCAATCTTCACCTGGAGTGGCGCAGATAATCACTGCGATATTTTGCCAGGTATGCGCCAGTTTGGCGCGATGGCGACGGTGGTTCCTACATCAATTCAGGAAGTCGCTGGCTGGCCGATGCAGGGAGATTATTACTGGTCATCCCTCGCGGGCATGACCGGGCAGCATCATGCGGCAGATGTGTCTAACCGTAGCGAAGCGCAAAAACCGGACGATACAAAACTTATTGTTAGCTGTGTGGATAAAGAGGCACCGGAAGTTGAACCAAAACTGATTCTCACACCTGCAAGCTATGACTCAACGGTACAGGCGATGAAGGTTAAGGTGGGTGAAGATGCCTCTATGCGACTGACAATCACCGATAACAAAAATAATGGTCAGCCGCTGGCTTACTACTATTTCTCGCTGCATCTGGATGATGGCATCAACCGAAAGAATCAATCCGACGACGCATGGGAAGCGCATCCGGTGCAAATAACGGGAGGAGCCAATTTTCACCAGGTTGATGCGCATACTTATGAAGGGATAACAGATGTTAACGGTCAGGCCTCATTGAGGTTGAGTCAGCCCGATGGCGCTGGCGTTAAAACCCATATTACGGCGAGAATGCGTAGTGACTTCACTGCGTCTGATGCGAAAGATGTCATTTTCACAGTAGTAACCAGTCCGGACAGCGATAAGGCCAGAATGTGGGGGCATATGCTCGGGATTATCGAATCTGGTAGCGTCTTTAAACGCCCGCTGCTGGCGGATGAAACTGCTCATGAACTGGGTTCTATGCGGGAAAATAACGAAGACTGGGCACTGTTTGACCAAAATGGCTCTATGCAGGCGGAATGTAGAACTGGACATATTCCGCGCCAGAGTTCGCTGGAAAGCCTGTACAACGCTTATCCTGCTAATGTTATAGGCACAAAATACGGTTGGCCAACGGCAAAACAAGATTACTTAAGCGCGGTGGAGCAGGCGACGCATTCATCGGTCAGTTTCAAAACGGGGCTGGTCGATAGTTACTCTGGCTTTAAACGAAATTACCTTTCCTGTTCAGGTAATGAAATGGTCGCGCAGGTGGCGGTCACGACCGATCATGATGTTGCTATTGGAAGCCGGGCGCAGGCTAAAGTCGGTGAAAAAATTGTCATGACAGTGCGAACCTATAATGCATTAAATGACGCGGCGGTGCCGTTTACAAATTTCACCATCACCAAAGGCATGGGGTATAACCGCCCAGGGCAGGTTACCGGGTTTGATGATCCAACCAGCGGCGCGATAGAGATGAACGGTACTTTCTACGGTACTTCTCAGCCCACAACAGTCTATTCCGGTACAACCGACGCTCGAGGTATAGCAACGGTGGACATTGAGCAGCCGCAAGGCGTTGGGCTGGGGACTCCTCTGGATATCACGCCGACCAACTCTTATGTTCCTAATACCGTTAACTACAACGTGATTTTTACTACCCCCACCAGCCCGGATGTAGCCAGCGCGCAAATGTGGGGTCACATGGACGAATCCATCACTGTGGATTCTATAACTTTTAAGCGACCGAAATTATTCTCTGAAGTGAGCGCAGGAAACCGTTCACTTGTGGAAAATAACGAAACCTGGGTACGTGTGGCGCAGTCTGATATCGAAAATATCGCGGCTGGCGGTTGCGAGAAAAATAAAGTGCCACGCCAGTCACAGCTTACCGCTCTATACAACGCCAACAGTAACAATACGATTCAAACCGTTCATGGTTGGCCCACCTTGCGTGAACAATACTGGAGCGGCACGCCGATGGATAAAGTTCCGCACCTTGCCTCCGTCTGGTTGAATAACGGGAACGTACAGAATGCTGCCGATGACTCGATTTATATGAGTTGTCTGAAAGATGCTAACCCTCCCGCAAGCATCATTACACTGGAAGTGGTGGATCAGGCGCAGTGGAATAGTTCGCTTAATGCGGCAAAGCTGAAAAAGGGCGAGACGTTACAGGTGAAGGTGACGGTCAAAGACGTTGCCGGTAACCCGATGGCAGATATGCCATTTACCCTGAAACGTGGCGATGGATATACCCGTTCTGGTGAACGTCATACGGCAGGTAGCGGTGATGGGATTGTTTCATCGGTGGTGGTTGATGCGGGTCTGCCTGATGAGATGGTGCTCAACGATACAGCGACAGCATATGTGGCACTAACCGGTAGCGACGGAAGTAAAATTCTCAATATTACGCGTCCGGATACCCACGGCACGAAAACGGCGCTCACCGCCGCGCTCTATTCCGATCCGACAAAAAAGGCTGCAATGGATACCATTTTCACCGTGGTTACCAGTCCGGATACCGATAAAGCGAATATGTGGGGCCACATGCCGGAAACGTTGAGCGCAGGTGGACTGACATTTAAACGGCCGATTCTGTTTACGGAACTAACCGATAGCCCTGCCGCCAAACGTAAGTCTGATGTAGAGGATAACGAAAGCTGGGCTCTGTTTACCGAAGATCAGGCGACGAAGGCCAGTAATGGCGGCTGTGGCGCGGATTATATTCCGACTCAGGACGCGTTACTCACACTCGCCAGTGAATGGCGTGGACATGCGGTAGATGGCTGGCCTGTCTTGCTAAAAAAAGGTTACGACTCCAGCACACCGGAAAAAGACAGTATCGAGGATCGCAAATATAAAAGCGTACAATTGAGCGACGGGACCAGCTACAGTCTGGCATCCACGGAGTTAGGGTATCTGACCTGCCAGACAACGGCAAATCCGAAGGTGAGCACCATCGAATTAACGTCTGATAAAACGGCAAAGTATGACAACCTTGATGCAGTAAAAGTCAGAACAGACTACAGCAATACCGGGGATCAAATCACCATGACGGTGACCACTCGCGACGCCCAGGGAAATCCGAAAGGTTATGTGCCGATTACGTTGAATCATGGTTTCACCGTGGCTCGAACCTCAAATGCGACCAACAACGGTAAGATTACCAATCAGTCACGGCTGATTTATGTGCAAGACAGTTACAATAATTCCAACGGTTATTTTGATGACGGAAATAAATATTACAGCATGACCAGTGGTGACGGTACGGTCACTTTTATACTACGCCAGATATATAAGGGAGACGGTACGCGTATCCCGCTCACCGCAGAAATTGATGACGGTAACGGCATTATCTCGAATACGCTGAGCGCGATTTTCACGACCGTTACCAGCCCGGATACGCCAAAAGCTAACTTCTGGGGTCATATGCCGGAGACCTTAACGGCTAAAAACGGCAAAGTCTTCCATCGCCCACAGTTAAAAGATGAAGTCGGTTCTTCCAATGGGCTTATTGTTAACAATGAATATTGGCAGCGACTGACTATCAATAATGCGCTGAGTGGTATGCAGGGAGGTTGTAAAGATAAACTGCCGTCTATTGGCGATCTGCAATCGTTATATGAGACATACCCTTCAGGAACGATTGAAACGGCACAGGGCTGGCCGCTTGACAAGTCAACAGCGCCAAAGCCGTACTTCTGGTCACGAAGCGTTGTCTCCAGTTCAGGCGCTGTTAATCCTAATTATCAGTATATTAACCTCAAGGTGGGGAATACTGGACATGTCGCGTCGGATTCTGCAGATCTCAACTTCCAGACCTGTCTGGAAAGTGTGGAGTCGGTGGGCAATATTACCCTGACCACTGCGGAGGAAAACTGGGATAGTTCGTTACCGGCCGGGAAAGCACATAAAGGCTCACCGCTTCCGTTGACGATTACTGTGACCCGTGCGGATGGCTCGCCTGCACCATTTGAGTCGGTAGGGATTTTGCGTGCCGCCAGCTACAATCGTGCGGGCACATCGCTCAGCGAAACGGTAACGACGGATGATTTGGTGGCTGATACGTTCAACCCAGCACAAACCATACAAAGCGCCAGCATGAATGGTCGTAGTAATACCAGTTATCTGGTTATTCAGACTGATGCTCAGGGTAAAGCGACGCTGAATCTTCACCAGGATAGTACGACCGGTCTTAGAACGCCGATAACCGTAAAAGCACTGGGCTTCAGCCCTATGCCAACAGCCACGCTGGACGCGATTTTCACGGTTATCACCAGCCCGGATGTCAGCGTGGCGAATATGTGGGGACATATGGGGGAAACGCTGACAGCGGCGGATGGCTCTGTATTTGTGCGACCAAAAATCCAGGCTGAACTCTCGAATACAGCGGGTGTGAACAGTAAGATTATCAATAGTGAGACCTGGATTATGCCGACGGTGCAGCAAAGGGAAAGAAGCGGCACGCAGGCGTGTGAGGATGCGCGCTATCCATCGGCTGATCAACTTGTCTCTCTCTACAACCGTTACCCCAATGGAACAATGATGGCTCAAACGGGCTGGCCGGTAGAGCAAAGTGGATATTACTGGTGGACGTCAAAAGCAGGCTGTGACGCGACTAAGGAGGCACCTCCATGCGAATCGGTGAGTCTCTATACCGGAGCCGTTGAACCTCAGAGAACTCGTGCAATGCAGGCTTGCCTGCTGAACCCTAACGCTTCGGTGTCTGCGGTAACACTTACCTCACCAGCGTTTGATTCTTCTACTCAGGCTGCGAAAGTGAAGAAAGGGGAATCTATGCCTGTGACTGTCACCGTGAGAGACAACGCCGGGAACCCAGTGTCAAACGTGGCCTTTAGCCTGAAACGCGGTGATGCAGCGCCGCGCAACCCAGGTGCGACTTTATATGGCGATGTGGCGGCAATGGATGAGCTGACCGTTCAGCCGCCAACTGGCGCGACGGTCATAATGACTGATAGTGGTAATTCACTCCAGGGAACCACCGGTTCCGACGGTACAGCGACATTTATGATTAAACAGGATAATACGCCTGGATATAAAACGCCGCTGACGGTGACGCTGACCGATAACACCAGCATCAACGCGACGATGGATGCCATTTTCACAGTAGTGACCAGCCCGAACGTGGCAAGTGCCTACTTCTGGGGGCATATGAGCGACACCGAGACGGTAAGCGGCAAAACACTGCACCGTCCGTTGCTGAAGTCAGAACTGCCGTCGAATGCTGTCGCAGCGGTAACGCCGGTCGTCAATAATGAAATCTGGGCGCTGGCGCATACGGTTGACAGCAGTAAATGGGATCTGGCGAAACAATGCGGCAGACTGGGGAATGCACCGGAATACAGCGAACTGCAAACGCTGCATTCCAGATTTAGCGCGTTGGGATGGCCGTCATCGCCCAGCTTCCCGTATTTATCGCAAAGCCGCTCAGGCAGCCTCTATTGCGGTATCATTGAACCTGCGGGATCATCGGACTGTGCTATCTCCCCGGCGACGACACCAGGGTTTGCCACCTGCTTCCAGTAACATTTACGCCGCATCCGGCATTAGCGGGGAGCCTGCGCCGGATGCGATGCTTGGCGCATCTTATCCGGCCTACGGATTAGCCGCTTTCTTACGCGGCTTACGCGCCTTTGTTACAGCACTGACTTCACTAATCACCACGCCATCACCTAACCGTGTGGTCAACGTATCGCCCGTTTTCACCTGCTTAACTTGCTTCAGCACTGTCCCATCGGCGGCGCTGGTGACACTATAGCCACGCGCCAGCGTGGACAGTGGACTCACGGCTTCCAGATGTGTCACTGCATTACCAAAGCGTTCACGCGTGGCACTAAGCTGTGTTCGCAGAGTTTCCGCCAGGCGATATTCCAGTTGTTGAATGCGAGTCTGCGCGCGATGAATGCGTGGTTGAGGATTTTGCTGATTCAGACGTTGTTCAAGCCGTTGCTGTTGCTGACCTGCCCGCTTCAACTGGTTTTCCAGCGCAAAGCTCATCCGCTTTTGCAGTCGCTCCAGCATGGTTTGCTGCCGCGCCAGACGTAACTGCGGATGTTGCTGCTGTAAACGGTGATGAATCTGCGTAAAGCGCCGGGTACGGTTGGCGAGATAATAATCCATCGCCATCTCCAGCCGCTGGCGGGCAGATTGCACCTGGCGCAGTAACTCCTGTTGATTGCGGCTCACCACTTCGGCGGCGGCAGAGGGCGTTGGTGCGCGCAGATCGGCAACAAAGTCGGCAATCGTCACATCGGTTTCATGACCGACGGCGCTGACAATCGGAATTCGGCTGGCAAAAATCGCCCTCGCTACGCGTTCGTCGTTAAAACTCCATAAATCTTCCAGCGAACCGCCGCCGCGACCGACGATCAAGACGTCGCACTCGTTACGCAGGTTCGCCAGTTCAATCGCGCGAACGATTTGCCCCGGCGCATCATCGCCCTGAACGGCAGTAGGATAAATAATCACCGGCAGTGAAGGATCTCGACGTTTTAACACATGCAAAATATCGTGCAGCGCCGCGCCGGTTTTGGATGTAATAACACCGACACAGTGCGCGGGGGAGGGGAGCGGTTTTTTTAGTTGCTGATCGAACAAACCTTCTGCCTGCAACTTCGCTTTTAGCTGTTCGTATTTCTGTTGCAACAAGCCTTCACCGGCTGGCTGCATACTCTCGACGATAATCTGATAATCACCGCGCGGCTCATACAGCGTAATGTTGGCGCGAACCAGAACCTGTTGCCCGTGCTGTGGGCGAAAGGTAACCCGGCGGTTGCTGTTGCGGAACATCGCGCAGCGAACCTGGGCGGTATCGTCTTTGAGCGTAAAGTACCAGTGACCGGAGGCCGGTTGTGTGAAGTTCGAGATTTCACCGCTGATCCACACCTGTCCCATCTCCTGCTCAAGCAGCAGACGAACCGTTTGATTCAGGCGGCTAACGGTAAAAATTGCAGGGGATTGAGACGGTAACATGTGAGCGAGATCAAATTCTAAATCAGCAGGTTATTCAATCGATAGTAACCCGCCTTCTGGGGATAGCAAGCATTTTTTGCAAAAAGGGGTAGATGCAATCGGTTACGCTCTGTATAATGCCACGGCAATATTTATTAACCACTCTGGTCGAGATATTGCCCATGCTACGTATCGCTAAAGAAGCTCTCACATTTGACGACGTTCTCCTCGTTCCTGCTCACTCTACCGTTCTGCCGAATACTGCTGACCTCAGCACCCAGCTGACGAAAACTATTCGTCTGAATATCCCTATGCTCTCCGCAGCAATGGATACCGTAACGGAAGCGCGCCTGGCTATTGCTCTGGCTCAGGAAGGCGGTATCGGCTTTATCCACAAAAACATGTCTATTGAACGCCAGGCTGAAGAAGTTCGCCGTGTGAAAAAACACGAATCTGGCGTGGTGACTGACCCACAGACAGTTCTGCCAACCACGACACTGCGCGAAGTGAAAGAACTGACTGAACGTAATGGCTTTGCGGGCTACCCGGTCGTTACCGAAGAAAACGAACTGGTCGGCATCATCACCGGTCGTGACGTGCGTTTTGTGACCGACCTGAACCAGCCAGTTAGCGTTTACATGACGCCGAAAGAGCGTCTGGTGACTGTGCGTGAAGGCGAAGCCCGCGAAGTTGTGCTGGCAAAAATGCACGAAAAACGCGTTGAGAAGGCGCTGGTGGTTGATGACGAATTCCACCTGATCGGCATGATCACTGTGAAAGACTTCCAGAAAGCGGAACGTAAACCGAACGCGTGTAAAGACGAACAAGGTCGTCTGCGTGTTGGTGCAGCGGTTGGCGCGGGTGCTGGAAACGAAGAGCGTATTGATGCACTGGTTGCCGCAGGCGTTGACGTTCTGCTGATCGACTCCTCTCACGGTCACTCTGAAGGCGTTCTGCAGCGTATCCGTGAAACTCGCGCTAAATATCCGGATCTGCAAATCATCGGTGGTAACGTAGCAACGGCTGCTGGTGCCCGCGCGCTGGCAGAAGCAGGTTGCAGCGCGGTTAAAGTCGGTATCGGCCCTGGCTCTATTTGTACGACTCGTATCGTTACTGGTGTGGGGGTTCCGCAGATCACCGCCGTTGCTGACGCAGTAGAAGCCCTGGAAGGCACCGGTATTCCGGTTATCGCTGACGGTGGTATTCGCTTCTCTGGCGATATTGCGAAAGCTATCGCTGCTGGTGCAAGCGCGGTGATGGTAGGTTCCATGCTGGCAGGTACTGAAGAATCTCCGGGTGAAATTGAACTCTACCAGGGGCGTTCTTACAAATCTTACCGTGGGATGGGCTCTCTGGGCGCGATGTCCAAAGGTTCTTCTGACCGTTATTTCCAGAGCGACAACGCCGCTGACAAACTGGTGCCGGAAGGTATCGAAGGTCGCGTAGCGTACAAAGGCCGCCTGAAAGAGATCATCCACCAGCAGATGGGCGGCCTGCGCTCCTGTATGGGCCTGACCGGCTGTGGTACTATCGACGAACTGCGTACTAAAGCGGAGTTTGTACGTATCAGCGGTGCGGGCATTCAGGAAAGCCACGTTCACGACGTGACCATTACTAAAGAGTCCCCGAACTACCGTCTGGGCTCCTGATTCTCTTCGCCCGACTTCATGTCGGGCGATTTATATTATCTGTTTCACTTGCCTCGGAATAAGCGTCAATGACGGAAAACATTCATAAGCATCGCATCCTCATTCTGGACTTCGGTTCTCAGTACACTCAACTGGTTGCGCGCCGCGTGCGTGAACTGGGTGTTTACTGCGAACTGTGGGCGTGGGATGTGACAGAAGCACAAATTCGTGACTTCAATCCAAGCGGCATTATTCTTTCCGGCGGCCCGGAAAGTACCACCGAAGAAAACAGCCCGCGTGCGCCGCAGTATGTCTTTGAAGCAGGCGTACCGGTATTCGGTGTTTGCTATGGTATGCAGACTATGGCGATGCAGTTAGGTGGTCATGTTGAAGCCTCTAATGAACGTGAATTTGGTTATGCGCAGGTTGAAGTCCAAACTGATAGCGCGCTGATTCATGGTATCGAAGATGCATTAAGCGCAGATGGCAAGCCACTGCTTGACGTGTGGATGAGCCACGGTGATAAGGTAACTGCAATTCCTCAAGATTTCGTCACTGTAGCCAGCACCGAAAGCTGCCCGTTTGCCATTATGGCTAACGAAGAAAAACGCTTCTACGGTGTGCAGTTCCACCCGGAAGTGACTCACACCCGTCAGGGTATGCGTATGCTGGAGCGTTTTGTGCGTGATATCTGCCAGTGTGAAGCCCTGTGGACTCCGGCGAAAATTATCGACGACGCGGTAGCCCGCATCCGCGAGCAGGTGGGCGACGATAAAGTGATCCTTGGCCTCTCTGGTGGCGTGGACTCTTCCGTAACCGCAATGCTTCTGCACCGTGCAATTGGTAAAAACCTGACCTGCGTATTTGTCGACAACGGCCTGCTGCGTCTCAACGAAGCAGAGCAGGTTCTGGATATGTTTGGCGATCGCTTCGGCCTGAACATTGTTCACGTTCCGGCAGAAGACCGCTTCCTGTCAGCACTGGCTGGCGAAAACGATCCAGAAGCAAAACGTAAAATCATCGGTCGCGTCTTCGTTGAAGTATTCGATGAAGAAGCACTGAAACTGGAAGACGTGAAGTGGCTGGCGCAGGGAACTATCTATCCTGACGTTATTGAATCTGCCGCGTCTGCGACCGGTAAAGCGCACGTTATCAAGTCTCACCACAACGTGGGTGGCCTGCCGAAAGAGATGAAGATGGGCTTGGTTGAACCGCTGAAAGAGCTGTTCAAAGACGAAGTGCGTAAGATTGGTCTGGAGCTGGGTCTGCCGTATGACATGCTGTATCGCCATCCGTTCCCGGGACCAGGCCTTGGTGTGCGCGTGCTGGGCGAAGTGAAGAAAGAGTACTGCGACCTGCTGCGCCGTGCGGATGCCATCTTCATTGAAGAGCTGCGTAAAGCAGATCTGTACGACAAAGTCAGCCAGGCGTTCACCGTCTTCCTGCCAGTACGTTCCGTTGGCGTAATGGGCGATGGTCGTAAGTATGATTGGGTTGTTTCTCTGCGTGCTGTCGAAACCATCGACTTTATGACCGCACACTGGGCGCACCTGCCGTACGATTTCCTCGGCCGCGTTTCCAATCGAATTATCAATGAAGTGAACGGCATTTCCCGCGTGGTGTATGACATCAGCGGCAAGCCGCCAGCGACTATTGAGTGGGAATGATTTCCCTATATTGATTAATGATAATGGCACAAGGATAAGTGCCATTATTAAATATTCTTCACATCTGAATTAAGATACTACTCTGTCTTAATACATCCATTTTTCCACCAACGCATCACCTAATTTCTCGCGTAACATTTCTTCATTATCTTCCTCACCATGCACTGTGAGCAGACATTTAAACATGACCAGGTCGAGATACTGACCAACATCACTGAACATTTGTGTCAGCATCGGTGGACAGTCGTGATCAAAATACCAGACTTCGCCTGTTACCCGGTGAAAACACCACAAATTTCCATTCCCCAAATAGTCGCCAAAAGCGATAAGTTGGTCGACAAGATTCCTCAGTTCATCACTATCAGGAAGATCTTCCAGAAGATCTGTAATCCCTGGGTACGCGTCGATTAATGGTTCAATTGCCACATAAGAGGCAGGTTGTACACTGCAAAGCGTTTCCGCTAGTTCAAGAGTGCCAATGTGTTCATGATACGTGCGAAGTAATGGGGGGATTGCACAACCCAAGCGTTGTTCGAGTGAATCAATTTCACTGGCGGGAACAGGGGAAATGGGCGAGAGTCGGTTCCACTCTGCACTCCAGGCAAGGGCACAGGCTCGCCACCAGCCTATGCGTGCTTTAAAATCAATAAATTCGGGCCAAATCAGAGGAGGTATATCATTGTCAAATTGTGGAGTTGTAGCATTTGTATCCATGTCATACCCTGCTCTAAATGAAGGAGAGTTAGAAACGTATATTGCAATAAAAAAGCCCATAATCCTCACAAATCATAGGCTTGAAGTTACTGACATCAATTAATTAAACCAACTGTCCGATTTATTCTCTTCTGCTTTACCCACGCTCTTCATCAAATCGCGGCCGCCTTCAGTCATCGTCAGCTTCAGATTGCACAACATCGGTTTGCGCGGCTTTGTGCTTCAGTTCCTGATCGATAAATTCGTTCTCACGCTTAACGCGGGCTTCTTCTTTTGCCAGCGCCAGTTTTTGCTTCTGAATCTCTAAGTTGCGCAGCTCATCTTCATAACTTTGATCGCGCTTTTTATCCGCAGTGGCCTCGGCGTCCCGTTTATCCTGGCGAGCTTTTTTATCCGCTGCTGCTGCTGCCGCTCTTTTATTTGCTGCAGCCTGCGCATTTGCACGCCGTTGCTTCTCTTGCTGGATTTCCCTGTTGCGCTCCGCTACCCATTCGTCATGCTGCCTTTGCTCTTCATTTTTACCTTGTTGTTCCGCTTCTGCGACAGCAGAGAGTTGATCCTGTAATGAAGAGGCGAAAGTTGAACTACTTAAGGCGGCTAAGATGGCGCAAAGTAAAACCTTCTTCATGAATCCTCCTGATTATTAGCTTTTTTCAGGACATTTTGTATTTGGCTGAATACGCGTTTCGTTATACGTAGTGGTAATAACAACGGCTAAACCCGTCGTGAACTGGCATTCTTTACCCACCTGGGTGGAGGTATACACTTTGGTGCCTTCTTTGTATGTTAAAGAAACACCTTCCACTAATGTTTTATCATTCACCATAGAACCAGCCGCCGCACCTACGGCTCCGCCGCCAACTGCCCCTGCCGTCGTTCCGGAGTTACTGCCGGAGCCGACGTTATGGCCGATAACGCCGCCAGCGACGGCCCCAATAAGTGCGCCGAAGGCTTGTGCGTTCCGTTTATTTTGTGAGTTGTCTACGGCAACTTTGGCGGGAAGAATGGAAATAATATTAACGGTTTTGGTTTCTTGTTTTGTATTCAGTTGATCGGTTTGATAAACATCGGCGGCATGATCGTCAGCATTTGACTGGCATCCTGCCAGGGTGAATGACGCTAAAATTGCCACAGGCAGAAGACATTTTTTAAATTTCATCACTATTCCTTGTTATACACATTACGAAAAATAAGATATTTAAGATCATCAAAAGAGGAAAGTAAATGTATTGTGTATAAACTAATAGATTAAATTTATTAAAATTCACGCGGAAAATAAATTATTAAAGAAATATAATTTAAATATATGTATTAATTTAGAGCGTATTACTTCTTAGGCAGGATCTACGTCAGTCAGGACAATGGGTGAAATTTAAGGTGAAAGAATGCCTGCCGCTTTGTTAACTACAAAGAGCAAAAACATCGGGCAGCAATGCGCCGTCTTGCTAAGTTAAAATGGAGAAGGTAACCGCTAACGTTGTACCGGGGATTCGATAGAGAGTGTGGATTGCTGCGCTTCTTTTTTGCTCTGATGATGCTGCCAGGCACCAACAGACGAGTAGATAAAGCGACCAAAGAAGAAGATAAAGCTGATGAGTAGTACGATACGGGTCATGCGACTGTTAAATCGGTGTCGTTTTCGCATACTGGTTGCCTGACTCACAAAAGGTTCCTTGAAGTATGTCCCACTCTGTGGACGGTACTTACATTAAGGCACACCTGGGCAAAATGGTCAATTCTTCATTATGTAAAAAAGCGTCAGTGGATACATATTCCAATGTTATGGAAGTTAATTTAATTATTTACAATAATGATGTAATGATGATGGCTTAACATGATAAACGTAATAATTCATTAATCAGGGTTGTTTTGTTTGATATATATCAATTGGAACTTTCATATGACACTTAGAATCGATACTCTCTATAGTGATGAATAATCATCCGTCGAATTCAGGTGGGATGCCTGTCTGAATACACCCCTTTCAGGATGTGGGGAATTCTGTTGAGCATCTATGAAACTGAATGCAACTTATATAAAAATACGTGATAAATGGTGGGGGCTTCCGCTGATCCTGCCTTCTTTAATCTTGCCCGTTTTCGCACAAATAAATACTTTTGCGCATATTTCCTCCGGTGAAGTTTTTCTCTTTTATCTGCCCCTGGCTCTGATGATCAGCATGATGATGTTTTTTAACTGGGCAGCATTACCGGGTATAGCATTAGGCATTTTTGTTCGTAAGTATGCGGAGCTTGGCCTGTATGAAACGCTTTCGTTAACGACTAATTTTATTATCATTGTCATTATTTGTTGGGGTGGTTACAGGGTTTTTTCTCCCCGGCGTAACAACGTTTCACATGGGGATACCCGCCTAATTTCCCAGCGAATTTTCTGGCAGATTGTTTTTCCGGCAACGTTGTTCCTGGTACTTTTCCAGTTTGCTGCGTTTGTAGGGTTACTGGCAAGCAGAGACAATCTGGTAGGGGTTATGCCCTTTAACCTCGGGACATTAATCAATTACCAGGCCTTGCTGGTAGGTAATCTTATCGGCGTCCCATTGTGCTACTTCATCATTCGGGTGGTGCGGAATCCGTTTTATTTACGTAGCTATTATTCGCAATTAAAACAGCAGGTTGACAAAAAGGTTACCAAAAAAGAATTTGCGATCTGGTTGCTTGCATTGGGTGCGTTGTTGTTGTTGCTATGTATGCCGTTAAATGAAAAAAGCACAATTTTTAGCACCAACTATACGTTATCGTTATTGCTACCGCTGATGATGTGGGGAGCAATGCGCTATGGCTATAAGTTTATATCGCTGCTCTGGGCGGTAGTGCTGATGATCAGCATTCACAGCTATCAGAACTACATTCCCCTTTATCCTGGATATACCACGCAACTGACCATAACTTCCTCCAGTTATCTGGTATTTTCTTTTATTGTCAATTATATGGCTGTTCTGGCAACCCGTCAGCGAGCGGTGGTCAGACGCATTCAGCGGCTTGCATATGTGGATCCGGTTGTTCATCTGCCAAATATTCGCGCCCTGAACCGTGCGTTGCGTGATGCACCATGGTCCGCGCTATGTTATTTACGCATCCCTGGCATGGAAATGCTGGTAAAGAACTATGGCATCATGCTACGCATTCAATATAAACAAAAACTTTCACACTGGCTGACACCGTTGCTGGAACCGGGCGAAGCTGTTTATCAGCTTTCCGGTAACGACCTTGCGTTGCGACTGAATACAGAATCATACCAGGAGCGCATTACCACGCTGGATAATCATCTGAAGCAGTTTCGTTTCTTTTGGGATGGAATGCCGTTACAGCCTCAGATTGGCGTCAGTTATTGCTATGTCCGCTCACCGGTTAATCATATATATCTGCTGCTGGGGGAGCTAAATACGGTTGCCGAACTTTCTATCGTGACCAATACCCCGGAAAATATGCAGCGTCGCGGGGCAATGTATTTACAACGTGAATTGAAAGACAAGGTGGCGATGATGAATCGGCTACAACAGGCGCTCGAGCATAACGATTTTTGCCTGATGGCTCAGCCGATTACAGGGGTGCGCGGTGATGTTTATCATGAAATTCTGCTGCGCATGAAAGGAGAGAATGGCGAACTCATCAATCCTGACAATTTCTTACCGGTCGCGCATGAATTTGGCTTATCGTCCAGCATCGACATGTGGGTTATCGAGCATACACTGCAATTTATGGCGGAAAATAGAGAAAAAATGCCTGCTCGCCGATTTGCTATTAACCTGTCGCCCACTTCCGTTTGTCAGGCGAGTTTCCCTTTAGATGTCAGTAAATTTTTGAATAAATATCAAATAGAAGCGTGGCAGCTTATCTTTGAGGTAACCGAGAGTAATACCCTGACCAATGTTAAGCAAGCACAGAATACGCTGCAGCATCTTCAGGAGTTAGGATGCCAAATTGCAATTGATGATTTCGGCACCGGCTACGCCAGTTATGCGCGGCTAAAAAATGTGAATGCCAATTTATTAAAAATTGATGGCAGCTTCATACGCAATATTGTCTCGAATAGTCTGGATTACCAGATAGTGGCATCAATTTGTCATCTGGCGCGAATGAAGAAAATGCAAGTGGTTGCGGAATATGTTGAAAATGAAGAGATTCGCCAGGCGGTTCACTCTTTGGGTATTGATTACCTGCAAGGCTTTTTGATTGGTGAACCGCAGCCGTTAGTGGCGATGTTGGGTGAAAGAGAACCTGTCCGGGAAAGCGCGTAATTTATTTGGGCCAACATAACATGTTGGCCCGTTTTCATTTTATATTAAGCCGCGATTTCAGGCGTACTTTCTTCTTCAATTTTTAACCGCCAGCCAGCCACGCCTTCCCAGTATTCTTGTTCCTTTTCCAGATCAAGCAATACCAGCGCGTTCTGGCTAAACCAGTCATGCGGAAAACGCAAGGTCCAGTGGCTGTCATCGGTAATCAGCGTTAATGTTGGCGGCGTGGTAGTCGCCTGACGTTGATTGTTGAGCAATACGCCAAGGCGCAATAGCTGAATCAGTGGCAGGAACTGTTTCTTCTTAAACAAGGTAAAGCGCGGCAGATCGTCGAGTTTAATCGCTTTACGGTGATAGCGTACCAGTGTCGCCATCATCAGCTGCTGCTCCTGATTAAATCCCGGTAAGTCGCTGTTTTGTAAAATATATGCAGAATGTCGATGCAGACCACTATGGTTGATATTCAACCCGACTTCATGCAGCATAGCGGCCCATCGCAGCAATGCTTCGAGCTGTGGATGCGCCAGTTTCGGTTGCTGTTCCCGCCACTGTTCGTACATCTGCATGGTGGTATCCAGCACCCGTCGGGCCTGTTCACTGTCGATGTGATACTGGTTAGCCAGACTACTGGCGGTGCGGCTACGCACATCCTGATGGCGGAAACGTCCTTCCATTTCATACAGCACGCCTTCGCGTAACGCCCCGTCAGAAAGGCGCAGTTCACGGATGGCTAAGGCATCAAACACACCGCATAAAATCGCCAGTCCTGGAACGAAGACAGTTTTCCTCTCTTCGGAAAGACCCGGTAAACTCAGTGATGCGAAATTACGGTGTCGTAAAACTTCTTTTACCAGTTTTTCCAGACGTTCCGGGGTAATTATCCCGTCTTTCTCGCCCATTTCCATCAACACTTCATGAGCAGCTTTAATGGTGCCGGAAGCGCCCATTGCCACATTCCAGCCCTGGATACGGAATTGCCAGGTTAAGGTTTCCAGTTTTTGCGCTGCCGCCATGCGTGCGCGCTGAAAATTCTCTTTATTGATGATGCCGCCCTGGAAATAAAGCTGGGCAAAGCTGACGCAACCCATCCGGCGACTTTCCACGAGAATCGGTTCGAAATTTTCACCAATCACCAGTTCTGTTGAGCCGCCACCAATATCAATAACCAGTTTGCGGCCCTTTTCCGGCTGGGTATGCTCCACGCCCATAAAAATCAGACGCGCTTCTTCGTTGCCGGAAATAATTTCAATCGGGTAGGGAATAACCTTTTCTGCTCGCTTCAGAAAGTCAGTGGCATTCAGCGCCTGACGTAGCGTATGGGTTCCGACAATACATACGCTGGAAGGAGAAAACCCCTGCAGGCGTTCGGCAAACAGCGACAGGCAGTTTAAGCCACGCGTCATCGCTTCTTCACTCAACATATTATCTGGCCCCAGACCATCTGCCAGATGCACCCGTTGTTTCAGGCGGCCAATAATCTGCATTGCGCCATCCACCACACGGGCAATGACCATGTGGAAACTGTTTGAACCAAGATCGACCGCAGCGAACTCCTGCGGACGAGGGGATTTGTCGTGTATTGGCATAGGGTTATTCAGATTGTTCGAGTGATTTGATGTAGTCGTAGATCGCCAATTGCGCCCGTACTTTGCGGCGGTTACCACGGGGGACGTAGCGATTACTGAGTTCTTTATCGATATAACGCGCTTTGACTGTATCGCTGAACAGAATTTCGATGATGTCCAGCACCCGCTGCTTCAGTCGGGGATCGAGTAGCGGTGTAGCCACTTCAATACGATAATCAATATTGCGTGTCATCCAGTCGGCGGAAGAAAGGTAAACTTTTTTATCGCCGCCGTTTTCAAAAATATAAACCCGATCATGTTCAAGGTAACGATCGACAATACTAATAGCACGAATATTGTCGCTAATACCTTCCAGATTGGGGATCAGCGAACACATTCCGCGTACCAGTAGATTCACCGGCACGCCGGAACTGGAGGCCGCATACAGTCGATCGACCAGACCTTTATCGACCAGGTTATTCAGTTTCAGGGTAATACCGCAAGGCAGCCCTTGTTGAGCGTTGGCTATCTCACGGTCCACCATTTCATACAGCAAACGACGGGAGTTTTGCGGCGACACCATTAAATAATCGAAAGTTACCGGACGGTATGGATTTTCAATAAAGTTGAACACCCGGCGTACTTCGTTGGTGATGCGCGCATCGGCGGTCAGCAGCGAGTAGTCGGTATAAAGACGCGCGGTTTTTTCATTAAAGTTCCCGGTTCCGATATGCGCGTAACGCACAACCTCACCGTTTTCTTTACGCGAAATCAGGAACAATTTGGCGTGAATTTTCAGCCCCGGCGCAGAGAAAATCACGTGTACGCCCGCTTCAGTCAGCCGTTTTGCCCAGTGAATGTTGGCTTCTTCGTCGAAACGCGCCTGTAACTCAACCACCACGGTGACTTTCTTACCGTTGTGAGCGGCGTGGATCATCGAGTCGATGATGCGCGAATCTTTCGCTACGCGGTAAATATTAATTTTAATCGCCAGTACGCTTGGGTCGAACGAGGCCTGGCGTAGCAGTTCCAGCACATGTTCAAAAGTGTGATAAGGGTAATAGAGCAGCACATCGTGTTCGCGAATGGCATCAAAACCGTTACGGAACTGGGCTTTATCAAACCAAATGTGGCGTAAACGCGGCAGTGGTTTATTCACCAGATTGGCTTTGCCAACATTGGGGAAATTAATAAAGTCTTTAAAATTATGATAACGGCCACCGGGTACGATGGAGTCGTAGCGGGAAATAGTCAGTTTTTCGCGCAACACCTCAACTAGCGCACTGGGCATATCGCGCTGATAAACAAAACGCACCGGTTCTGCGGTTAAACGCTGCTTCAGACTGGAAGACATCAGCTCCATCAGGCTGGCTTCCATCTCGTGCACTAAATCGTATTCGGCATCGCGGGTCATCTTCATTGAATAGGCATTCAGCGCGTCATAATCAAAGAAGCCTTTGAAAATATCATCAAGGCAGTAACGCAGAATGTTATCCAGAAGAATCATGGGTTTGCGTCGGCGCGGTGCTTCCGGCGGCAAATTAACAAAGCGCGGCACTTTATCTGAGGGGATCTCCAGCAGCGCATAACGAATGGTATCACCACGGATAATTTCTACCGCCAGATAGGTGTAATCATCTTTCAGAAATTGCACTAAGTCAGTGTCAGGGTTGATTAAAATCGGCGTAATGTGCTGACGCAGATACTGCTTAAAATAATGACGCAGCCAGTTTTGTTGATTGACGGAGAGCTGGCGTTCATTAATCAGGAAAATCTGGTTGCGCGCCATCTCCAGCAACAGTTCGTTGTAGAGGCCGTCGAATTCCTGATCGGCTTTCAGCACGCGGGACTGAATTTTACCCAGCAAATGACGGGAATGAGAATTGGAACCTTGTTCTTCGCTAATAATGATGCGTCGCTTCAGTTCAGCGAAGCGGACTTTATAGAACTCATCAAGGTTATTGGAATAGATCCCCAGGAAACGCATCCTTTCAATCAGCGGGTTAGATTTGTCCGCCGCTTCCTGAAGCACGCGTTCATTGAACGATAACCAACTGAGCTCTTTTTCGATGTATAGCTTTTCCTGACCCATTACCACTTTTACTCCGTTTTATTCACGGGACACTGCCTGGATATTATGGCGAGCAATATTGGCAGATGTCCAACTATGCCAGAAAAGGGAGAAAAAAACTGCTGGAGCCTGCAATTTACAGGTGAATTGAAAAACGCCAACGGCAGGGCTGGCGCTTTAACTACGAGGGAATTACTCGTCGGCAGCGTAGCCCTGCGGCGGCAGACGCTGACCATCCAGCCACGCGGCGTTTTCGTGCATCTTCAGACGACCATCGGCAAACCAGCTAATCACCAGCGGATAAATGGCGTGCTCCTGGGTTTGTACGCGGGCGGTGATGTCATCTTCCGTATCACCGGCAAATACCGGGACTTTCGCCTGTAAAATAACCGGACCACCGTCCAGTTCATCGGTGACGAAATGCACCGATGTACCGTGTTCCTCATCGCCATTTTCCAGCGCCTGCCGATGGGTGTGCAAACCGGGATATTTTGGCAGCAGGGAAGGGTGAATGTTCAGCAAACGCCCGGCATAATGGGAGACAAACGCCGGGCTGAGAATGCGCATAAAACCGGCCAGTACAACCACGTCGGGAGCGTACATATCGATTTCGTGAATCAACTCCCGGTCATAGGCTTCACGACTGTCAAACGCGCTGGCGATGAGCGTATGCGTTGCAATACCGGCTTTGCGGGCGCGTTCAAGGCCGAACGCGTCGGCCTTATTGCTGAAAACTGCCCGTAGGGTGCCTTTAATTTTGTTGGTTTTGCAGGCGTCAATAATTGCCTGCAAATTACTTCCGTTGCCGGAAATAAGCACCACAATATTCATTATTCGATAACCACGCGTTGTTCGGAATCAGAGGCTTTGATGATACCGATTTTCCACGCGTTTTCACCGTTGGCATTAAGCAGAGTGAGAGCTTTGTCCACTTCCGGAGCAGGCAGGGCGATAATCATCCCGACGCCGCAGTTGAAGGTGCGATACATTTCATGGCGCTCGACATTACCTGCCCTTTGCAGCCAGTTGAACACTTCCGGCCACTGCCAGGAGGATTCATCAATCACTGCCTGGGTGTTTTCCGGCAATACGCGCGGAATGTTTTCCCAGAAGCCGCCGCCGGTCAGGTGCGCAATAGCGTGCACGTCGACCTTTTCGATCAACTCCAGTACTGACTTCACGTAAATACGGGTCGGTGCCAACAGATGATCGGCTAATGGTTTGCCGTCGAGTTCGGTGGTTTGTGGATCACAACCGCTGACTTCGAGAATTTTGCGCACCAGCGAATAGCCGTTCGAGTGCGGGCCGCTGGAGCCGAGCGCAATCAGCACATCACCGTCGCTAACTTTAGAACCATCGATGATTTCTGATTTTTCTACCACGCCAACGCAGAAACCAGCAACGTCATAATCTTCACCGTGATACATCCCCGGCATTTCTGCCGTTTCGCCCCCCACCAGCGAACAGCCCGATTGCAGACAACCTTCGGCGATGCCGCTGATCACTGATGCAGCAGTATCAACATCCAGCTTTCCGGTTGCGTAATAGTCGAGGAAAAACAGCGGTTCAGCGCCTTGCACCACCAGATCATTAACGCACATGGCGACCAGATCGATACCAATGGTGTCGTGACGTTTTAAGTCCATCGCCAGACGCAGTTTAGTGCCCACGCCGTCAGTGCCGGAAACCAGCACGGGTTCGCGATATTTTTGCGGCAACGCACACAGCGCACCGAAGCCGCCCAGACCGCCCATCACTTCCGGGCGACGCGTTTTCTTCACTACGCCTTTGATTCTTCCAACCAGAGCATTACCCGCGTCAATATCAACACCGGCATCTTTGTAGCTAAGAGAGGTTTTATCGGTCACTGCTTGGGTCCCCACGCGTTACTTGCGGTAGAAAAATAAAAATTCGGCGCAATTCTAACAGGGAAAGCAAACGTTTGCGAGACTGCTTTACACAACCTTTTTTAACCTCTTTTTACCGAGAGAGTGACAAAAAAAGGTGTACATAGAGGGGATGAATGATTTTTTTCCAGGATAATTATCGTTATTAACTGTTTGATTATGAAATAACTTTATCTAAAATTTTTATGGTTTTGACTAAAATCAACGAAAATAATATTGCCGCCTTAAAGAAAGGAGGTATAATCCGTCGATTTTTTTTGTGGCTGCCCCTCAAAGGAGAAAGAGTATGAAGATCGTGGAAGTCAAACACCCACTCGTCAAACACAAGCTGGGACTGATGCGTGAGCAAGATATCAGCACCAAGCGCTTTCGCGAACTCGCTTCCGAAGTGGGTAGCCTGCTGACTTACGAAGCGACCGCTGACCTCGAAACTGAAAAAGTAACCATCGAGGGCTGGAATGGCCCGGTGGAAATCGACCAGATTAAAGGTAAGAAAATTACCGTGGTGCCAATTCTGCGCGCCGGTCTGGGGATGATGGACGGCGTGCTGGAAAACGTTCCGAGCGCGCGCATCAGCGTAGTCGGTATGTACCGTAATGAAGAAACGCTGGAACCAGTACCGTACTTCCAGAAACTGGTTTCTAACATCGATGAGCGTATGGCGCTGATCGTTGACCCAATGCTGGCAACTGGTGGTTCCGTTATCGCGACCATCGACCTGCTGAAAAAAGCGGGCTGCAGCAGCATTAAAGTGCTGGTGCTGGTGGCTGCGCCAGAAGGTATCGCTGCGCTGGAAAAAGCGCACCCGGACGTCGAGCTGTATACCGCATCAATTGACCAGGGATTGAACGAGCACGGATACATTATTCCGGGGCTTGGCGATGCCGGTGACAAAATCTTTGGTACAAAATAAAGAATAAAAATAATTAAAGCCGACTTTAAGAGTCGGCTTTTTTTTGAGTAAAGCGCCTATAACACATAATACAGAGGAATATACTATGACGCGCCGTGCTATCGGGGTGAGTGAAAGACCGCCACTTTTACAGACAATCCCGCTTAGTTTGCAACATTTGTTCGCCATGTTTGGTGCAACCGTCCTGGTGCCCGTCTTATTTCATATTAACCCGGCGACCGTACTGTTATTTAACGGTATCGGGACGCTGCTGTATCTCTTCATCTGTAAAGGTAAAATCCCGGCTTATCTCGGCTCCAGCTTTGCCTTTATTTCACCGGTATTGTTACTGTTGCCGTTGGGTTATGAAGTCGCATTGGGCGGCTTTATTATGTGTGGCGTGCTGTTCTGTCTGGTCTCTTTCATCGTGAAGAAAGCGGGAACTGGCTGGCTGGACGTGTTGTTTCCACCTGCGGCAATGGGCGCAATCGTTGCCGTCATTGGTCTGGAGCTGGCGGGCGTAGCTGCTGGTATGGCCGGTTTACTCCCGGCTGAAGGGCAAACGCCAGATTCCAAAACCATCATCATTTCTATTACCACGCTGGCGGTCACGGTTTTAGGTTCCGTGCTGTTCCGTGGTTTCCTGGCCATTATCCCGATTTTAATTGGCGTGCTGGTGGGGTACGCGCTCTCTTTCGCAATGGGAATTGTCGATACCACGCCGATTATTAATGCTCACTGGTTTGCTCTGCCAACTCTCTATACGCCGCGCTTCGAGTGGTTCGCCATTCTGACTATTCTGCCAGCGGCGTTAGTGGTTATTGCCGAACATGTAGGGCACCTGGTAGTAACGGCTAACATTGTCAAAAAAGATCTGCTGCGCGATCCGGGTCTGCACCGTTCGATGTTTGCTAACGGCCTGTCGACCGTGATCTCCGGCTTCTTTGGTTCCACGCCAAACACCACCTACGGGGAAAACATTGGCGTTATGGCGATCACTCGCGTTTACAGTACCTGGGTTATCGGCGGCGCGGCGATTCTCGCTATCCTGCTTTCCTGTGTAGGTAAACTGGCTGCCGCTATCCAGATGATCCCACTGCCAGTAATGGGCGGTGTTTCGCTGCTGCTTTACGGTGTCATCGGTGCTTCCGGTATTCGTGTGTTGATCGAATCGAAAGTGGATTACAACAAAGCACAGAATCTGATCCTGACTTCCGTGATTTTGATCATCGGCGTCAGTGGCGCGAAGGTAAACATTGGCGCGGCAGAGCTGAAAGGCATGGCGCTGGCGACTATCGTCGGTATCGGCTTAAGTCTGATCTTCAAACTGATTAGCGTGCTGCGCCCTGAAGAAGTGGTGCTGGACGCAGAAGACGCGGATATAACAGACAAATAATGTACTGACCGGGCAGTGTTGCTGCCCGGTTCAAACATCATGGGATTCTGTGGTAAACTTCTCGCGATTTTGTGAAATCCTGGTTGAGGTATCTCTGAACACACCGGCACAGCTCTCTTTGCCACTTTATCTTCCTGACGACGAAACCTTCGCAAGTTTCTGGCCGGGGGATAACTCCTCTCTACTGGCCGCGCTGCAAAACGTGCTGCGTCAGGAACATAGCGGTTACATCTATCTCTGGGCACGCGAAGGCGCGGGGCGCAGCCATCTGCTGCATGCGGCTTGCGCGGAATTGTCGCAGCGTGGCGATGCGGTGGGCTATGTCCCGCTGGATAAACGCACCTGGTTTGTACCTGAAGTGCTCGACGGTATGGAGCATTTGTCGCTGGTTTGCATCGACAACATTGAGTGTATTGCCGGCGATGAGTTGTGGGAGATGGCGATTTTCGATCTCTACAATCGAATTCTGGAGTCGGGTAAAACACGGTTGTTGATCACTGGCGATCGTCCACCGCGTCAGTTGAATCTGGGATTACCGGATCTCGCGTCGCGTCTTGACTGGGGGCAGATCTACAAATTGCAGCCACTTTCTGATGAAGATAAGTTGCAGGCGCTACAGTTACGCGCGCGTTTGCGTGGTTTTGAACTGCCGGAAGATGTGGGACGCTTCTTGCTGAAGCGGCTCGACAGAGAGATGCGCACGCTATTTATGACACTGGATCAGCTCGATCATGCGTCTATTACCGCACAGCGTAAGCTGACCATTCCGTTTGTGAAAGAGATTCTGAAGCTGTAGGTAAGGTGTTTATTATCGGATGCGGCGCGAACGCCTTATCCGATCTATGCGAAGCGCGTCCAATGCAATCACAGGCCGGACAAGACGCGGCAAGCGTCGCATCCGGCAATGTGCCTTAACTAGCGATGGGGCACATCTTAACCCTCGATTTCCAGCACTTGTTCCGGTGGACGTCCAATGCGCGCTTTGCCATTGGCGACCACAATCGGGCGCTCCATCAGCTTCGGATTATCCACCATCGCCTGAATCAGCGCCTCTTCGCTAAGCGAACTGTCAGCCAGGTTCAGCTCTTTATAAAGCTCCTCTTTCTGGCGCATCAATTCACGGGTGCTATTCATCCCCAGCATTTTCAGCAAATCGCGCAGCGTTGCCGCATCGGCGGGTGTCTCAAGATAGAGCACCACTTCTGGCTCCACGCCGTTTTCTTTCAGCAGGTTCAGCGTTTCACGGCTCTTTGAACAGCGTGGGTTATGGTAGATTTTTACCTGTTTGGTCATTGTTCTTCCTTTAATGCAAATTACATCTTGGTATAAGGCTTAAAGCGTTCCTGCAACTGGCGCAACTGGTCGATGCGCGCATCGTAACGCGCTTGTTGCAGGCTGCCTAATTTCACCTGCGAACTGGCGCTACTCAACAAGGAAATGGCCTGATCGAGTCGCCCTGCGAGTGCATAACCTTCTGCTCGCGCTGCCAATTCCTGATCGCGGTTATTTAGCGCGGCTTCTGCCTGTGCCAGCAAATCCCAGCCATTGCTGTCATCTTTATTATTAAAAGTGTAGCGATTCAGAATATTAGCCGCTTCCTGTGGCTGCCCACCTTGCAGATAAGCGTTTGCCAGGTTGAGCTGCAACACCGGATTGGTGCGTAAATCACGGGCATTTTTCAGGCGATTGATCGCATCATTGGCTTTGTTTTGCCCAAGGTCGATATCGGTAGCCAGATCGAGATACCACGCGTTGCCGGGTTCTGCCGCCAGTAACGGTTGCAGCGTTTTCCGTGCCTCGTCGTATTTATTGGCTTCCATCGCCTGTAAAGCACGACCATATTGCGCCGCCCGTTGCTGACGAACGTTACCTTTCGCCCATTCATCCAGCAAATCACTGGTGAGCTGGTTACGTCCGGAATTGTACATCCCCAGTGTGCGCGCTTTTGCCAGATAGAAATCTTCCGACGACTGCACCACCATCGGGCGCATCTGATTAGCACGGTTGCGGGCATCTGCCAGGCGGCTCTCCGGTAACGGGTGAGTCAGCAGAATTTCCGGCGGACGCGAAGAGTAGCGCGCCTGATCGAGCAGTTTTTCGAGGAAGGTCGGCATCGCCTGCGGATCGAACCCCGAGCGTTGCAGCACCTGAATACCAATACGGTCTGCTTCCTGTTCATTTTGCTGGGTGAAGCTGATCATCCCCTGGCGCGTTCCCGCCAGCGTACCGGTCAGCGCCGCCATCCCCGCCTGCGGGCTGGCCATTGCCAGTAAAATAGAACCTAACGCCCCGACCCAGGTAAGCGGCGCGCTGCGTTGCTGATCTTCCATCGCTCGCGCCAGGTGACGTTGGGTGACGTGGGAGATTTCGTGCGCCATGACCGAAGCCAGTTGACTTTCGTTATCGGAATAACGGAACAAGGCAGAGTGCAGCACCACGTTGCCGCCAAAGAAAGCAAAGGCGTTGATTTCGTCGTTATTGATCAGAAAGAAATGGAACGGCGTCTTAACGGAGTTTGCATGTGAAACCAGGCGCATCCCCAGCGAATTAATATATTGCGTTAATAGCGGGTCATTAATTAACGGCGCGCTGCCGCGTAGCTGGCGAACATAATAGTCGCCCATCTGCATTTCCTGACCAATGGAAAGCGTGCTTCCTGCGGAGGTTCCCATATCCGGCAAAGTGTCTGCGCTATCGGCAAACGCCGGGGCTACCTGACCGATGGTCATAGCAGCAATGAGGGTTGCAACCAGGTTTTTTTTCAACTGCCTGAACATAACCTCTGTCCTGTATTTCTGGAGATAGTCATTTGACCGATACTGTGAAATATCGTTCCCACCGCGCCGCCTTTGAGTGTAGCGACGAAGATTAGCCCACTCAAATGACTTTTCAGTTTCCTGAATCCGTCATAAAAAGCGAAGTCTTTTTTGTGACATTTCGATACAATTGCGGATCGCAATCCCGCTCTTGAGGTTCAGGGAAGGTCTTTATGCTCGAAATGTTGATGCAATGGTATCGCCGCCGTTTTAGCGACCCGGAAGCGATTGCCTTGCTGGTTATTTTAGTTGCCGGATTTGGCATTATCTTTTTCTTTAGTGGCCTGCTCGCACCGTTGCTGGTGGCTATTGTGCTGGCCTATTTGCTGGAATGGCCAACCGTGCGCCTGCAATCTATTGGCTGTTCCCGCCGTTGGGCGACGTCGATTGTATTGGTGGTTTTCGTGGGTATTTTGCTGCTGATGGCGTTCGTGGTACTGCCTATCGCCTGGCAGCAGGGCATCTATTTAATCCGCGATATGCCGGGGATGCTCAATAAACTGTCTGATTTTGCCGCCACGTTGCCGCGCCGTTATCCGGCGTTAATGGATGCGGGCATTATTGATGCGATGGCCGACAATATGCGCAGTCGGATGCTCACCATGGGCGATTCGGTGGTGAAAATCTCTCTCGCCTCGCTGGTGGGCCTGCTGACCATTGCCGTCTATCTGGTGCTGGTGCCGCTGATGGTCTTTTTCCTTCTGAAAGATAAAGAGCAAATGTTGAATGCTGTCCGTCGGGTGCTTCCGCGTAACCGTGGGCTGGCAGGCCAGGTCTGGAAGGAGATGAATCAGCAAATCACCAACTACATCCGTGGCAAGGTGCTGGAGATGATTGTGGTGGGGATCGCCACCTGGCTGGGGTTCTTGCTTTTCGGACTGAACTATTCGCTGCTGCTGGCGGTGCTGGTCGGCTTCTCAGTGCTTATTCCGTACATTGGCGCATTTGTGGTGACTATTCCGGTGGTCGGCGTGGCACTATTCCAGTTTGGTGCTGGCACTGAATTCTGGAGCTGTTTCGCGGTATATCTGATTATCCAGGCGCTGGATGGCAACCTGTTAGTACCGGTGTTGTTCTCCGAAGCGGTTAACCTGCATCCGCTGGTGATTATTTTATCGGTGGTGATCTTCGGTGGGTTGTGGGGATTCTGGGGCGTGTTCTTTGCCATTCCTCTGGCTACGCTAATTAAAGCGGTAATCCATGCCTGGCCCGATGGCCAAATCGCGCAAGATTAACCTTCATTCCGCTACATCGCCGGATGTGAGGTGTGCTGGCCGCAAGCGCAGCCAGCACGGAATGGAGCAAAGTAATCAGGCGTGTTCTTTCAGCCAGTTAATCACTACGTCGTGGTGATTGCTGGTTTTGAAATCGTCAAATACATGTTCGATTTTTCCGTCAGCATCGATCAAGAAGCTGATGCGGTGAATACCATCGTAAGTTTTGCCCATGAAGGACTTCTCTCCCCAGACGCCGAATTGTTCGCACACCTGGTGGTTCTCATCAGACAGAAGCGTAAAGTTGAGCAGCTCTTTTTCCGCAAAACGGAAGAGTTTTTCGGGTTTATCGGTGCTAATACCCAGTACATCAACACCGGCTTTTTTCAACTCATCCATGTTATCGCGTAAGCCACAAGCTTGTACGGTACAGCCGGGGGTCATGGCTTTCGGGTAGAAATAAACCAGAACACGCTGTCCCTGGAAGTCGGTCAAATTAACTTGTTCTCCGTCTTGATCCGGCAAGCTAAATTTCGGTGCGATGTCACCGGCTTTCAGTGGATTCATTACTTAACTCCATCCTGTTCATCATGTTGGGAATAATTGACGACGCTAATACTGCCTTGCGCATTGAGTTCTGTACATAGTGCTTTGAAGGCTTGTTCAATATTTGCTGAGTCCGCAGACGCCGGGCTGTGGGCGGTTATCTGAATATGTAGTTGCGCAGCTCGTTCATTTTCAGCAGGTTGCGTGCGAGACACTAGCTCCGCAATGTTCATATGGTGCGCGTCAAAAAGTGCGGTAAAGCGTTCAATTAAATGCGGTGAATCTGCCACATCGATCTGAACCCAGACAGATGCGGGCATCGGCGGACGCGGACGAGCCGTCGTGCGCTTCATCACGATTAAAAGATCCAGTTCGGCACCTTTCAACGGTAACGTTGATTCGATCAAGGTGATTGCGTTCCATGAACCGGAAAGCAGCATGATAAAGGTGAACTCTTCTCCCAGCATCGCCAGGCGACTGTCTTCAATATTACAGCCGCAACTACTGACATGACGGGTGATAGTGTTCACAATTCCTGGGCGATCGGCACCCAGCGCAGTGATCACCAGATAATGTTGCGATGACAGTGTCAAACCGGTTATTCCTTCAAGGGGGAGAGTAGCTCTTAAGGAAAGCATAAAAAAAACATGCATACAACAATCAGAACGGTTCTGTCTGCTTGCTTTTAATGCCATACCAAACGTACCATTGAGACACTTGTTTGCACAGAGGATGGCCCATGTTCACGGGAAGTATTGTCGCGATTGTTACTCCGATGGATGAAAAAGGTAATGTCTGTCGGGCTAGCTTAAAAAAACTGATTGATTATCATGTCGCCAGCGGTACTTCGGCGATTGTTTCTGTTGGCACCACTGGTGAGTCCGCTACCCTGAATCATGACGAACATGTTGATGTGGTGATGATGACCCTGGAGCTGGCTGATGGGCGTATTCCGGTAATTGCCGGAACTGGCGCTAACGCTACTGCGGAAGCCATTAGCCTGACACAGCGTTTCAATGACAGTGGCATTGTTGGCTGCCTGACGGTGACCCCTTATTACAACCGCCCGTCGCAGGAAGGTCTGTATCAGCATTTCAAAGCCATCGCTGAACATACTGACCTGCCGCAAATCCTGTATAATGTGCCATCCCGTACTGGCTGCGATCTGCTACCAGAAACGGTGGGCCGTCTGGCGAAAGTAAAAAATATTATCGGAATCAAAGAGGCAACAGGGAACTTAACGCGTGTTAACCAGATCAAAGAGCTGGTTTCAGACGATTTTGTTCTGCTGAGCGGCGATGATGCGAGCACGCTGGACTTCATGCAGTTAGGTGGTCATGGCGTTATTTCCGTTACGGCTAACGTCGCAGCGCGTGATATGGCTCAGATGTGCAAACTGGCGGCAGAAGGGCATTTTGCCGAGGCACGCGTTATTAACCAGCGTCTGATGCCATTACACAACAAACTATTTGTCGAACCCAATCCAATCCCGGTGAAATGGGCATGTAAGGAACTGGGTCTTGTGGCGACCGATACGCTGCGCCTGCCAATGACTCCAATCACCGACAGTGGTCGTGAGACGGTCAGAGCGGCGCTTAAGTATGCCGGTTTGCTGTAAAGTTTAGGGAGATTTGATGGCTTACTCTGTTCAAAAGTCGCGCCTGGCAAAGGTTGCGGGTGTATCGCTTGTTCTGTTACTCGCAGCCTGTAGTTCTGACTCACGCTATAAGCGTCAGGTGAGTGGTGATGAAGCCTATCTGGAAGCGGCACCGCTTGCGGAGCTTCATGCCCCGGCAGGAATGATTTTGCCGGTGACCTCCGGTGATTATGCAATACCGGTGACCAACGGTAGCGGTGCTGTCGGTAAGGCGCTGGACATTCGTCCACCTGCCCAGCCGTTGGCGCTGATTTCCGGCGCACGTACCCAGTTTACGGGCGACACCGCCTCGCTGCTGGTAGAAAATGGTCGTGGCAATACTTTGTGGCCGCAGGTTGTTAGCGTGTTGCAGGCGAAAAACTACACCATTACCCAACGCGATGATGCTGGTCAGACGCTGACTACCGATTGGGTGCAATGGAACCGTCTTGACGAAGACGAGCAGTATCGCGGTCGTTATCAAATCTCTGTTAAACCGCAGGGTTATCAGCAGGCGGTAACGGTGAAACTGCTGAACCTGGAGCAGGCGGGCAAACCGGTTGCAGACGCGGCTTCCATGCAGCGTTACAGCACGGAGATGATGAACGTCATTTCTGCCGGTCTGGATAAATCCGTGACCGACGCGGCTAATGCGGCGCAAAACCGTGCTTCCACCACCATGGACGTACAAAGTGCTGCTGATGACACAGGCTTACCAATGCTGGTCGTTCGCGGGCCGTTCAACGTGGTTTGGCAACGTCTGCCAGCGGCGCTGGAAAAAGTGGGCATGAAAGTGACCGATAGCACCCGTTCGCAGGGCAGTATGGCCGTGACCTATAAGCCGTTGTCTGACAACGACTGGCAGGAACTGGGCGCGAGCGATCCAGGTCTTGCATCCGGTGACTATAAACTGCAGGTCGGTGATTTAGATAACCGCAGCAGCTTGCAGTTCATCGATCCGAAAGGTCATACGCTGACTCAAAGCCAAAACGACGCACTGGTATCTGTCTTCCAGGCAGCGTTTAGCAAGTAAAAATACAGGGCTGGAGTAATCCGGCCCTTTTTTCTGATATGATACGCAAACGTGTGCGTCGGCAGAAAAACGCGATTTTAGCGTTAATTCGCACGAAATTTGTTTGTCGGACACAGGTCGGATAAGGCGTTCGCGCCGCATTCGGCAAAACATCCGGCACACCAGACAGCAAAAGATTTTAAAACGTTAATTCACACCCAGGAGTGATAAAGATGCAAAAGCAAGCTGAGTTGTATCGTGGTAAAGCGAAAACCGTATACAGCACGGAGAACCCGGATCTGTTGGTGCTCGAATTCCGCAATGATACGTCAGCAGGTGATGGCGCGCGCATTGAGCAGTTTGATCGCAAAGGTATGGTGAACAACAAGTTCAACTACTTCATTATGAGCAAACTGGCTGAAGCGGGTATCCCGACTCAAATGGAGCGTCTGCTCTCCGATACCGAATGTCTGGTGAAAAAGCTGGATATGGTGCCGGTCGAGTGTGTCGTACGTAACCGTGCTGCTGGCTCTCTGGTGAAACGTCTTGGAATTGAAGAAGGTATTGAGCTGAACCCGCCGCTGTTCGATCTGTTCCTGAAAAACGACGCCATGCATGACCCGATGGTTAACGAATCTTATTGCGAAACTTTTGGCTGGGTAAGCAAAGAGAATCTGGCGCGTATGAAAGAGCTGACTTACAAAGCGAACGACGTGCTGAAAAAACTGTTCGATGATGCCGGTCTGATTCTGGTCGACTTCAAGCTGGAGTTTGGTCTGTACAAAGGCGAAGTCGTGCTGGGCGATGAGTTCTCCCCGGACGGTAGCCGCCTGTGGGACAAAGAAACGCTGGAGAAAATGGACAAAGACCGTTTCCGCCAGAGTCTCGGTGGCCTGATTGAAGCCTATGAAGCCGTCGCCCGCCGCCTGGGTGTACAGCTGGACTGATTTTTCTGTTCATCATCTTGCCGTGCTGCTGGCACGGCAAGATGACCGCTCTTGTAAGACGTGAATTGAACGCTCATTCCTCCATCATTTCCTCCCGTTTTTCTGTGGTAATCTTCCTCTGAAGCACCTACGATCATCACTATAATGAATATATTGTTGAGGTATCTATGCGCTGGCAAGGGCGTCGTGAAAGTGACAATGTTGAAGACAGGCGAAACAGCTCTGGTGGTCCGTCAATGGGCGGTCCCGGTTTCCGTCTGCCAAGCGGTAAAGGTGGGCTGATTTTACTGGTAGTGGTGCTGGTCGCTGGCTACTATGGTGTTGATTTAACTGGGTTGATGACCGGACAGCCGATTTCCCAACAGCAATCAACGCGCTCAATTAGCCCAAATGAAGACGAAGCGGCAAAATTCACCTCGGTAATTCTGGCAACCACGGAAGACACCTGGGGGCAGCAATTCGAGAAAATGGGTAAGACTTATCAGCAACCGAAGCTGGTGATGTATCGCGGAATGACGCGCACCGGTTGCGGCGCCGGACAGTCCATTATGGGGCCGTTCTATTGCCCGGCGGATGGTACGGTCTATATCGATCTCTCTTTCTATGATGACATGAAAGACAAACTGGGTGCGGATGGTGATTTCGCTCAGGGATACGTTATCGCCCATGAAGTCGGTCATCATGTGCAGAAACTGTTAGGCATTGAGCCGAAAGTTCGTCAATTGCAACAAAACGCGACGCAGGCGGAAGTGAACCGCTTGTCTGTGCGTATGGAACTCCAGGCTGATTGCTTTGCCGGTGTCTGGGGGCACAGTATGCAGCAACAAGGCGTTCTGGAAACTGGCGATCTGGAAGAGGCGCTGAATGCGGCGCAAGCCATCGGCGATGACCGCTTACAGCAGCAAAGTCAGGGGCGGGTAGTGCCGGACAGCTTTACTCATGGTACATCTCAACAACGCTATAGCTGGTTTAAACGTGGTTTCGACAGCGGCGATCCGGCACAATGCAATACTTTCGGTAAAAGCATTTAACTTTCGGGGCAGGGATGGCTGAACTGACCGCGCTACACACATTAACAGCGCAAATGAAACGCGAAGGGATTCGCCGCCTGTTGGTGTTGAGCGGGGATGCGTGCTGGTGTTGTGAACATGCGCTCAAATTGCGTGACGCATTACCTGGCGACTGGCTGTGGGTATCGCCGCAGCCAACTTCTGAAAACCACTGTACGCCAGCGGCGCTACAAACTTTACTTGGGCGCGAGTTCCAGCATTCGGTATTCGATGCCCGCCAGGGCTTTGATGCCGCAGCCTTTGCGGCGCTTGGTGGAACGCTGAAAGCGGGCAGTTGGCTGGTTTTGTTACTTCCTGTATGGGAAGAATGGGAAAACCATCCCGATGCTGATTCGCTGCGCTGGAGTGATTGCGCCAGTCCCATCGCTACACCGCATTTTGTCCAGCATCTCAAACGTGTACTTGCGGCAGATGACGACGCTATTCTCTGGCGACAAGACCAGCCACTAATGTTGGCGGATTTTGTTCCCCGTTCTGACTGGCAATCCGCTACCGGCGCACCGCAACCGAAACAACAACAGATACTACAGCAGCTTCTGACTATGCCACCGGGCGTGGCAGCGGTAACTGCTGCGCGCGGACGCGGTAAGTCGGCGCTGGCAGGGCAACTCATTTCCCGTATTGCGGGCAGAGCGATAGTCACTGCGCCTGCGAGAGCCGCAACGGATGTGCTGGCCCAGTTTGCCGGAGATAAGTTTCGTTTTGTTGCGCCGGATGCATTGCTGTTCAGTGAAGAAAAAGCCGACTGGCTGGTCATCGATGAAGCTGCTGCAATACCCGCCCCACTATTACATCAACTGGTATCACGCTTTCCGCGTACTTTGTTAACCACTACGGTGCAGGGCTATGAAGGCACCGGACGTGGCTTTTTGCTGAAATTTTGCGCCCGCTTCCCGCATTTGCAGCGTTTTGAATTGCAACAGCCGATCCGTTGGGCACAGGGATGCCCGCTGGAAAAAGTGGTTAGCGAGGCACTGGTTTTTGACGATGAAACCTTCACGCGCGTACCCCAAGGCAACATCGTCATTTCTGCATTTGAACAGACTTTATGGCGAAGCGAGCCAGAAACGCCGTTAAAGGTTTACCAGTTATTATCTGGTGCGCACTACCGGACTTCACCGCTGGATTTACGACGGATGATGGACGCGCCGGGGCAACATTTTTTACAGGCAGCAGGCGAAAACGAGATTGCCGGGGCGCTGTGGCTGGTGGATGAAGGGGGATTATCTGAAGAACTGAGTCAGGCGGTCTGGGCAGGTTTTCGTCGCCCGCGTGGCAACCTGGTAGCTCAGTCGCTGGCGGCACACGGCAGCAATCCACTGGCGGCGACGTTACGCGGGCGGCGTGTCAGCCGCATTGCAGTCCATCCGGCGCGTCAGCGGGAAGGCACAGGGCAGCAACTTATTGCTGACGCAGTGCAATACATGCATAGCCTCGACTATCTTTCAGTGAGTTTTGGCTACACCGAGGAATTATGGCGTTTCTGGCAACGCTGCGGTTTTGTGCTGGTACGGATGGGCAATCATCGCGAAGCCAGCAGCGGCTGTTATACGGCGATGGCGCTGTTACCAATGAGCGAAGCGGGTAAACAACTGGCACAACGTGAGCATTATCGTTTACGCCGCGACGTGCAAATTCTCATGCAGTGGAATGGTGAAAGCATCCCGGTTGATCCGTTAAACGACATCATGCTTTCTGATGATGACTGGCTTGAACTGACCGGTTTTGCTTTCGCTCATCGCCCCCTTTTAACGTCGTTAGGTTGTTTAACACGCCTGCTGCAAACCAGTGAACTGGCATTACCGGCGCTGCGCGGACGTTTACAGAAAAACGCCAGCGACGCGCAGTTATGTACCACACTTAAACTTTCAGGCCGTAAGGCATTGCTGGTTCGCCAACGCGAAGAAGCCGCGCAGGCGCTATTCGCACTTGATGATGTCCGCACTGAACGCCTGCGCAATTGCATAACACAATGGCAATTTTTTCACTGACTCCTTCAATTTTATCCCATGGTCATTGTGAGTCAGCGGCGTAAAATTAATGACATCAGTTAAGGAGTTCGCCATGAAACATGACCATTTTGTTGTTCAAAGCCCGGATAAACCTGCCCAACAGTTGTTACTGCTTTTCCACGGTGTCGGGGATAATCCGGTGGCAATGGGGGAAATCGGTAGCTGGTTTGCACCGTTGTTTCCAGATGCGCTGGTGGTAAGTGTCGGTGGTGCTGAGCCGAGCGGTAATCCGGCGGGGCGTCAATGGTTTTCGGTGCAGGGCGTAACGGAAGAGAATCGCCAGGCGCGGGTGGATGCCATCATGCCGACGTTTATTGAGACGGTACGCTACTGGCAGAAACAGAGCGGAGTAGGGGCTAACGCTACGGCGCTGATCGGTTTCTCACAAGGCGCGATTATGGCGCTGGAGAGCATTAAAGCCGAACCGGGTCTTGCCTCACGCGTCATCGCCTTTAACGGACGCTATGCCAGCCTGCCGGAAACAGCTTCTACTGCTACAACAATTCACCTGATCCACGGTGGTGAAGATCCGGTTATCGATCTGGCTCATGCGGTCGCGGCACAGGAAGCGTTAATTAACGCCGGTGGAGATGTGACGCTGGATATCGTGGAGGATTTAGGTCATGCGATCGATAATCGCAGTATGCAATTTGCCCTGGATCACTTGCGTTATACCATTCCGAAACATTACTTCGACGAAGCGTTAAGCGGCGGTAAGCCCGGCGATGATGATGTGATTGAAATGATGTAAAAGACAGGTGTCGGATGCGTAGGCCGATGTGATGGACACCTCCCGCCTTACGGCATCAATGTGCCAGACTGAGGTGTACTCAGTTCCCAGGTGGAGGTGTCCGTCATGAATATTAAGCGTATTGGTC
>Ga0209547_100011_pt1 | contig 70969 bp, 60 predicted proteins | sample UppTromicrDC3115_FD_185843 | JGI IMG/M metagenome (GOLD analysis project Ga0209547, IMG submission 185843) | Upper troposphere microbial communities from Oklahoma, USA - DC3-115 (SPAdes) (version 2) | ecosystem: Environmental > Air > Outdoor Air > Unclassified | place: USA: Oklahoma | collected...
GACGGTACCGAAAGAGAGGCCGGATATACGAATGCAACTTACTCCCGTTATACAGATGAAAAATAACTTGCACAACGGGAGGTGTCCATATACGGATAAGGCGTTTACGCCGCATCCGGCAATGGTGTCCAAATGCGGCACGTTTTATCCGTTCTGGACTTCCCCTGCCAACCAACGCGCCGCAGCAATAACCCCCTGCCCCAGAGACAACCCGCCATCACCCGCCGGTAAACTCTGTGGAAAGAGCAATGTGAAATCAGCGAGATAATGCGCCAGACGTGCACGAAGCAAACGGTTATGAATAACCCCGCCGCTAAATACCAGCGTGGTGATACCACGCATCGTAGCCTGCTCACGCATCAACGCGGCAAAACCCTGCGCCAGCGCATCATGAAACGCCCACGCGCGTTGATTAACCGGTGCCTGCCAGTTCAGCCACTGCTGCCAGAAAGTGGCGAGATCCAGTTGATTGTCCACCAGCGGCATCATCACCGGATGCGTCACTCCGTCGCATGAGGCTGCGAGCGCCTCCAGAGCACAAGCCGCTTCACCTTCATAACTTAACGTGACTGGCGCACAGCCCAGCGCCGCCGCTACGGCATCGAACAAACGCCCACACGATGACGCCAGCGGCGCATTGATTCCACGCTCAATGGCTCGTGCCAGCACGCTCCAGTTTTGCTGTTGCACACTTGCCGTTTCGGGATAACTCTGCCACTGCGGCACAAAGCGCAGGCACTGCGCCAGCAGGTTTCGCCACGGCTGCTTTGCAGCCAAATCGCCACCAGCAAGCGCCACCGCAGGCAAACCTCCAAGGTGCTCGCATTCGCGATAGTTCACCCGCAGGCACTCGCCGCCCCACAAAGCGCCGTTCTCCCCCATACCAATACCGTCGAGCGTCAAAGCAATGACATCACCGCCATCCAACGGCCAGTGGTGTTCTGCCAGGCACGCCGCCGCGTGGGCATGGTGATGCAGTACCGTTTGCGTCGGCAGATTCATCTCACGCGCCCACTGGCTGGAGACATAACCCGGATGCGCGTCATGCACAACGTATTGCGGGGTGAAATCGTAGATGTTTTGCATCAGGCGTAACGCTTCGCGCCACTGCATCTGGATGCCATCGTCACTTAAATCGCCCAGATGCTGACTCAACACCGCTTGCTCACCGCGCACCAGGCAGAAGGTATTTTTCAGATCCGCGCCGAGACACAGCACAGGCGGAACATTTTTAAAGCCCGGAGGCAAAGCCAACGCGTCCGGCACATACCCCCGCGACCGGCGCAGCATTTCGCCGCTTTCGCGCACCACCGAATCATCCATCCGCTGCACGATATCGCGGTTATGTATCAAGAATCCGTCGGCAATGCCCTGCAAATCCGCCAGCGCCTGTTCATTGCTGATAGCCGGTGGTTTACCGCTCAGGTTGCCGGAGGTCATCACCAGCGGGCATTGCAGTTCCTGTAACAGCAAATGCTGGAGCGGGTTCGCAGGCAACATTACCCCGACTTCGTTAAGGCCTGGGGCGATATCATCACAAAGCTCAGGTACGTATTTTTTATCCACCAGCACAATCGGCGCGGCGGGCGTGGTAAGCAACTGACGGGCAGCGTCTGGTAAATCTTCTGCCACTGGCAACATAACCGCCAGCGGTTTCGCCGGGCGATGTTTGCGTGCCCGTAGTGTCGCCACCGCGTTACTGTTACGCGCATCGCAGGCGAGATGAAATCCGCCAATCCCTTTGATGGCGACAATGTTGCCCATTTTTAACTGTGCGATAGCTGCCTGTAATGCCGCCTCTTGCTCGGCACGTTCGCCATGACTTACCCATTCAAGATGCGGGCCACACTCCGGGCAGGCCACCGGCTGGGCGTGGAAGCGACGATCGAGCGGGTCGCGGTACTCTTTGTCACAGGCCGGACACAGCGGAAACGCCGCCATCACGGTAAACGGGCGGTCGTAAGGCATCGCGCGAATAATGGTGAAACGCGGGCCACAGTGAGTACAGTTGATAAACGGATAACGATAACGCCGCTCGCCTGGGGTATTCATTTCGGCAAGACAGGCAGGGCAAGTGGCGGCATCGGGAACAATTTGCGTATTCATGGCGCCACCTGCGCTCTGGCGGATAGTGAACTCAGTGGGCAGTTGTGACCAGGTAAAAGGTTCACGCTCGACGCTATCAATACGCGCCAGCGGCGGACAATGCAGATGCAATTGCGCAAGAAACGTTTCCGGGTCTTCCAGCAGTCGGACTTCTACGCCATCGCCGTCATTACAGACATCGCCGTGAAGATTTAATTGCTGCGCCAGCTGCCAGACAAACGGACGAAAACCGACGCCCTGCACTTTGCCGCGAATACGCAGTTGGACACCGCAAGATGTGTTTTTTGCCATTGAGTTATTCCCGCCATCATGAATTGCGTAACCCACCCTGCCGGACACGAGCGCGTCGCATCCGGCAGTCACAGGTCGGCGATATCGCCCGCCCCGTATTCTACGAATATTTTCGGGAATTCCTTTGATGCCAGAACAGTTCTGTAAGATTTTTAGAACATCAGCGCCGTGCGGCGACGTTTTTCTGCGCTCAGTTGTTCAAGTTTATTACGATCGACACAAATCAGCGCATGGGTCGGGCAAGCCGCCATACACGCCGGGCCGTCTTCACGATGGTTGCACAGGTCGCATTTATTGGCTTCGGCTTTGTCTGCACGTACATTCAGCCCCGCACCGCTGTTGCGAATCACCGGACGTACCACCACTTCCATCGCGCCATACGGGCAAGCCACAACGCAGGTTTTGCAACCAATGCAACGTTCCTGCATCACATGAACAAACCCTTTATCACGGCTGATAGCACCATTCGGGCAGACGTTAGCGCACGGTGCATCTTCACACTGACGGCAAACCGTAGCAGTGGAAATGTTCACACCTTTAATGACATGGATTCGCGGTAAAAAAGTTTCCGGGGTCAGCGATGCACAGTCCTGATTTTCCTGATGAGAAACCACACACGCCACTTCACAGGTACGGCAACCAATACATTTACTCGCGTCAGCAATGATGAAACGGTTCATCAAATTCTCCAGCAATGACAGTTAATGCGCCGATACATTCACAAATCATGCCAGTTTTTAATTTACTGTTATTTAAGGAAATTAAATTCTGTAATGCAGAAAAAACGATGTCATCGACACAAGTGACGATGACATGTGATGACAATGTTTATCGCAAAAGAGCAATGAGGGAGCCACGGCGGATCAGTTTTCCACTGAAAGTTTTCGGCGGTGAGAAATCCCCGCCATCGAGCATAAAAATCAGCCGTCCAATAATTTCCTGAATCATCTCAGTCACCGGAATTTTTACGCTGGAGAGCGCCGGAACGATGTAGGGGGCAATTGCGATATCATCGAATCCGATAACTGACACCTGCTCTGGCACCGCTACGCCGCGCTCGTGCAACGCTTTCATCGCACCTATCGCCATATCGTCGTTACTGGCGACTAACGCGCTAAATTTAGCCCCACGTTCGAGCAACGTTTCTACCCCTTCGGCTCCGCTGGCGGGCGTCCATTTACCGTTAGCGATAAGTTTTTCATTGAGCGCAATACCATGCTGCGCCAGCGCGTCTTTATATCCGGCAAGACGCTCAATGCTGGTGGGGGAATCCATCGAGCCGGTAAGGAAAGCAATCTCCTGATGTCCGGCGTTTATCAACTCTGCCACGGCGTTAAAGCTGGTCTGTTTATGATCGCACCAGACGCTATGGCTGCTGTTTTTGCGCAGGCGGCGATTGAGCACCATTATCGGCTGACTGTGCGCGTCAATGATGTCATCAATCTCATCCACGCTTAAAAAACGCGGGTAGATCATAATAGCGTCGCAGCGCAGATCCAGCAGATACTGAATCGCCTGGCGCTCCTCTTCGGCGCTATGTTTACCATCAGCCAGCAACAGTTGCCGCCCTTTCTCTTCCGCCATCCGCGCGGCATGAAACAGTAATTCACTAAAATATATGCCGTGGTAAAGCGTGTTGGTCACTACCAGCCCCAGCGTCTGGGTACTCTTCGCCGACAGATTGCGCGCCAGCAAGTTAGGGCGGTAACCGCTCTCTTCCACCGCCTGAAACACGCGATCTTTCGTCTCCTGGCTGACGTAGCCATTACCTGAAAGCACGCGGGAAACGGTCGCTTTTGAAACCCCGGCGCGCTTCGCCACTTCCAGCATTGTCGTCATTGTTTTCATCCCTTTACACGCAGTCATCGCAGTTTACTGCACCGTTGGCTGGTTGTCCTTGCGCAATCAGCGGGAAAAATATTCAGGTGACCGGTTTCACAAATATAAAAAATGAACAATCAACTCTCTTGCTTATTAAATGACAACTATTCATGATTTTGTGAAACCGGTTTCTTATTTCCGTTTCAGCATCGGCATTTTCCCGTCACGTCGACTGATAACAACTACCTCTACCCTACTGATAACAGGATAAAATCCGATGGCCAAAAATTATGCGGCGCTGGCGCGCTCGGTGATAGCGGCACTGGGCGGCGTTGATAACATCTCGGCGGTCACGCACTGTATGACGCGTTTGCGCTTTGTTATCAAAGATGATGCGCTTATCGACAGCCCGACGTTAAAAACCATCCCCGGCGTGCTCGGCGTGGTACGTAGCGACAACCAGTGCCAGGTGATTATCGGCAATACCGTTTCGCAGGCCTTTCAGGAAGTCGTCAGCTTGTTACCTGGAGATATGCAGCCCGCGCAGCCCGTGGGTAAACCAAAGCTCACGTTACGTCGCATTGGTGCCGGGATCCTCGATGCGCTGATCGGCACCATGTCACCGCTGATCCCGGCGATTATCGGCGGATCGATGGTCAAACTGCTGGCGATGATCCTCGAAATGAGCGGCGTGCTGACTAAAGGATCGCCGACCTTAACCATCCTGAATGTGATTGGTGACGGTGCTTTCTTCTTCCTGCCGCTGATGGTCGCGGCTTCTGCCGCCATCAAATTTAAAACCAATATGTCGCTGGCGATTGCCATCGCGGGTGTACTGGTACATCCGAGTTTCATTGAGCTGATGGCGAAAGCGGCTCAGGGTGAACATGTTGAATTTGCCCTGATTCCGGTCACGGCGGTGAAATACACCTACACGGTGATCCCGGCGCTGGTGATGACCTGGTGCCTGTCATATATCGAACGCTGGGTGGACAGCATTACACCGGCAGTGACGAAAAACTTCCTCAAGCCGATGCTGATTGTGTTGATTGCCGCACCGCTGGCAATCCTGCTGATTGGCCCGATTGGTATCTGGATCGGTAGCGCCATTTCGGCGCTGGTTTACACCATTCATGGTTATCTGGGCTGGCTTTCAGTCGCCATTATGGGCGCGCTGTGGCCGCTGCTGGTAATGACCGGGATGCACCGCGTCTTTACACCAACCATCATTCAGACCATTGCCGAAACCGGAAAAGAAGGGATGGTCATGCCGTCAGAAATCGGCGCTAACCTGTCGCTGGGCGGTTCATCGCTGGCGGTGGCGTGGAAAACGAAAAACCCGGAACTGCGCCAGACGGCGCTGGCTGCGGCGGCATCAGCCATTATGGCGGGGATTTCCGAACCGGCGTTATACGGCGTGGCGATCCGTCTGAAACGTCCGCTTATCGCCAGTCTTATCAGCGGTTTTATTTGCGGCGCGGTTGCCGGTATGGCGGGGCTTGCCAGCCACTCAATGGCAGCGCCGGGGTTATTTACCAGCGTACAGTTCTTCGATCCGGCAAATCCAATGAGCATCGTCTGGGTGTTCGCAGTCATGGCACTGGCGGTCGTGCTGTCGTTTATCCTCACACTGTTGCTCGGCTTTGAGGATATCCCTGTTGAGGAAGCGGCTGCCGAGGCGCGAAAGCATCAGGGCGCACAACCGACCGTCGCCAAAGAAGTAAGTCTTAATTGAGGATGAAAATGTCAGTATTTCCGCAAGGTTTTTTATGGGGCGGCGCGCTTGCCGCCAACCAGTCTGAAGGTGCGTACCGTGAAGGTGGCAAAGGGCTGACCACGGTCGATATGATCCCACACGGCGAGCATCGAATGGCGGTGAAACTGGGGCTGGAAAAACGTTTTCAGTTGCGCGATGACGAGTTTTATCCCAGCCATGAGGCGACGGATTTTTATCATCGGTATAAAGAAGATATCGCCCTGATGGCTGAGATGGGATTCAGGGTTTTCCGCACCTCGATTGCCTGGAGCCGCCTCTTTCCGCAGGGCGATGAGCTGACGCCCAACCAGCAAGGCATTGCTTTTTATCGTTCTGTCTTTGAAGAGTGTAAAAAGTACGGAATCGAACCGCTGGTCACGTTGTGTCACTTCGATGTGCCGATGCATCTGGTGACGGAATATGGCTCCTGGCGTAACCGTAAGCTGGTGGAGTTTTTCACTCGCTACGCCCGAACCTGTTTTGAAGCATTTGATGGACTGGTGAAATACTGGCTAACCTTCAATGAAATCAACATTATGTTGCATAGCCCGTTCTCCGGCGCGGGTCTGGTGTTTGAAGAAGGGGAAAATCAGGATCAGGTGAAATATCAGGCCGCACATCACCAACTGGTTGCCAGTGCATTAGCCACCAAAATCGCCCATGAGGTTAACCCGCAAAATCAGGTGGGCTGTATGCTGGCGGGCGGTAACTTCTACCCATATAGCTGCAAGCCAGAAGATGTCTGGGCGGCGCTGGAGAAAGACCGCGAAAACCTGTTTTTTATCGATGTGCAGGCGCGTGGCGCGTACCCAGCTTACTCTGCCCGCGTATTTCGCGAAAAAGGCGTGACTATCGACAAAGCGCCTGGCGATGATGAAATCCTGAAAAACACCGTCGATTTTGTCTCTTTCAGCTATTACGCCTCGCGCTGCGCCTCGGCGGAGATGAACGCCAACAACAGCAGTGCGGCAAACGTGGTGAAATCGCTGCGTAACCCGTATCTACAGGTAAGCGACTGGGGCTGGGGTATTGATCCGCTCGGTCTGCGTATCACCATGAATATGATGTACGACCGTTATCAGAAGCCGCTGTTTCTGGTGGAAAACGGCCTGGGTGCAAAAGATGAATTTTCTGCCAATGGAGAGATTAACGATGACTATCGCATCAGCTATTTACGCGAGCACATCCGCGCAATGGGCGAAGCGATTGCAGACGGCATTCCGCTGATGGGCTACACCACCTGGGGCTGTATTGATTTGGTTTCCGCCTCAACGGGTGAAATGAGCAAACGCTACGGTTTTGTCTATGTAGACCGTGACGATGCAGGTAACGGCACACTGGCGCGCACGCGTAAGAAATCGTTCTGGTGGTATAAAAAAGTGATTGCCAGTAACGGCGAAGATTTAGAGTAAGCAACCGTGCCGGATGCGGCGTGAACGCCTTATCTGGCCTACACGTCGCACGAACTTTGTAGGCTCGATAAGCGCAGCGCATCCGGGCAATTTAGCGTTTGCCATCAGTTCTGATTCACCCCATCAAGCACATCCCCCATTATCAAACAACGTTGCGTCAGCGTCAGATCTTCCGTTTGCGGGTCGCGTCCAGCGATGGGTTTGAGGACGAGTTTACGGTTGGGGGTATAAGTAAAGCGCGTGAGCGCGGGATAGCTTAACTTGCCAAACCAGCCGTGAACACGCTGCCATTTGGCCTCTTTTACCTGATACAGACTGGTTAGCCAGTAACCGGAATCAAACTGCATATCCAGCAGCTGCGTGTGACCATTGCCTTGCAAATCCAGCAAATCATCAACGCCAGTTTTGCTTGCGGTGTAGAATCCCCAGGGTTCAAAGACACAGGGACGACCTTCGCGTGTGAACGTCAACAGGATTAAATGTGCATAAGGAGCCAGACCATTACCGGCACTGGGTAACCAGATAACCAGATCCTGAATGCCGTTACGATCAAGATCGGCGCGATAGAGTTGCCCTTTGCCCGCTATGTTTGCCAGCATACCCACAGGCACTGTCCAGGATTTACCGGCGCGGTCTTTTGCGGTTAATTGCCAGTCATCCTCTTCATTTGGCATCTTCTCAAGCGTTACGCCAGTAACGCCCACTTTTCTAAAATGCCAGTTTTGCTCGGTATAATAAGGCATGGTCAGGAGAGGTTTCAGCGCCCGCTTTTGTGCGTATTCGCTGTCACTCATCGGCAGATATTCGGTAAAGCTGGTGGCCTGCGCTGGCAACACTAAGCTCAATAAAAAAGCGCACATCCCTGTCCTGATTTTCAATTCCCTGAATTCCTTGCTGAAAAACTACTCTTCTTCCACCGCTAACTGCGCGAATCCGCCGTACCCTTCCCAACCTTCCAGCCGTTGATAAACGGTTTCCACCGCATCTTTAATCGGCTGGGTCATCGGGTAGTAAAAGCCAACGATGTCCGGCTGGATACCGAGGAAAATCACCTCACCAATGTCTTCTTTCAACTGGTCGATAAGGTAGTTCAGCGGCATGTTATGGGTGGTCATCATAAACATCTCGGCGATATCATCCGGGTCGATGATGCGGATCTCGCCGGGGTTTAGCCCCATATCAGTGGCATCGACAATAAGCAGTCGTGTCGGGCGCAGTTCGCGGATAGCGACGATATCGTTTTCCGGTGCACTACCGCCGTCAATCACCACCCAGTTACCTTTCGGCGCGGCGGCGCACTTTTCCGCCAGCAGCGGACCTGCGCCATCATCGCCCATCATGCTATTGCCAACACAGAGTAAAACGTCAGTCACGCAGTCTCCTCACCATCAAATAGATGGCGTTTTCCTGATGAATATCATGCAGCATACTTAACAGCATTGTACTCCATTCCTTCTGCTGCGAAGTTTGCACAGCCCGGGCTTTATCGAATGCGTTGGCCAGCATCGGCACATGGTTAATGTCGATAACGATCTCACCATATTTCGGCACGCCCTCCATTTTACGACGGGCTTCGCTGCCCGCCTCCAGAGTGGCGATCCATGCCAGGTATTCATCCCACGGGCAGGTGAGCGCCGCTTCCAGGCAATCGATAACCCCAAGGTGGTGACCAATCGCCAGGCTGTAATAGACCACCTGCTGCGCCTCGGCGGGCGTGGCATCGTTCTCATCAATAAATTTACGGCTCAGTTGACTGAACACCACCTTTTCACTCATCGGATACGCGCCTCTTCAACAACATGATTCAGATGGCTGACAATCTCGTTCAGACGCGGATCGTTTTCCGCTTCCAGCCAGCGTGCAACCTGCTCTTCACCCTGCCCTAATTGCGTCAGGAAATCATCGGCAATCTGGCGACCGTAACGGTAACCCGCCAGGCGGCGCGCTTCGCGATCCACTTTCACACGCAGCGGCTGAACCATATCCGGATGCAGAATCTCTGCCGGTTGCTCATCCAGTTCGCCTGGCTCACGGGCGTGGATTTTCTGCTCCAGCAGGCCGAGCGCCATTGCAAAGCCGTACAGCGTGGCGGCTGGCGTTGGCGGGCAACCTGGGATGTAAACATCCACCGGGACGATTTTATCCGTACCGCCCCACACGCAGTAGAGATCGTGGAAAATGCCGCCGCTGTTACCGCAGGCACCGTAGGAGATACAGATTTTAGGGTCCGGCGCGGACTGCCACGCACGCAGCGCAGGGGATCGCATTGCACGGGTGACCGCGCCGGTAAACAGTAAAATATCCGCATGACGCGGGGACGGAACGACTTTAATACCGAAGCGTTCTGCATCGAACAGCGGCGAAAGCGTGGCGAAAATTTCGATTTCGCAGCCGTTGCAGCCGCCGCAGTCCACGCGGTAAACGTAGGCAGAACGTTTGATTTTTTTCAGTAACGACGCCTTCATGCTGGCGATGGATTCATCCACCGTCATCGGAACCGGAATGCCGTTGGCGTCACGGGGGCCTAATAAATTGCTCATCAGATGGCCTCTTTCATATGGCGAGTCAGTTCAATACGGTCGGACGGCACCAGGCATTTCTGGCGCTTACATTCCGGGCAAGTCTCAAAGCTTTCGCGGTGGTTTTCCGCGCGACTGTCACCGTTGTGCTTAAGCAGCGCAATGGCGTAGTCGATCTCTTTCTGTACGGCGAAAGGACGATTGCAGACGCGGCAGTTGCACAGCGCGAAGCGGGACTGTTGCAGGAAGTCTTCTTTCTTCCACACCGCTAGTTCGTACTCTTGCGACAGTTTGATCGCCGCCGTCGGGCAAACTTCTTCGCAACGTCCACAAAAGATGCAGCGCCCAAGATTGAACTGCCACGCCAGCTCACCGGTGGCGAGGTCGGTTTCAACCGTTAAGGCGTTTGACGGGCAGGCATTGACGCAGGCCGCGCAGCCGATGCACTGCTGCGGGTTCTGTTCTGGCTTACCACGGAAGTTTTTATCAACCGCAATCGGCTCCAGCGGATAAGACGAGGTCGCCGTGCCGGTTTTGATGACTTTTTTGATAAAGGTAAACATGGCGATTCCTTATTTCAGCGGCGAGTTTTTACGCTCAATGCTGTAACGCTCGAGTTCTTTGTACGGCACCACTTTGCTCTTCTTCTTACGCACATCGACCACGGTCATGCGGTCGGTACAGGAGTAGCAAGGATCGAGGCTACCGATAATCAGCGGCGCATCGGAAACAGTGTTGCCGCGCAGCATGTAGCGCAGGGTCGGCCAGTTCGCGTAGGTCGCGGCACGGCAGCGCCAGCGGTACAGCTTCTGGTTGTCGCCGGTCATGCTCCAGTGGATATCATCGCCACGCGGCGCTTCGGCAAAGCCCAGCGCAAAACGGTGCGGAATGTAGGTGAATCCTTCCACCGCCAGCGGGCCGCCTGGCAGGTTGTCCAGGCCGTAGTCAATCATATTGAGCGAGGTAAAGACTTCGTTGATACGCACTTTCAGGCGGGAAATAACGTCGCAGCCCTGCTCGCTGTGAACTTCCATCGGCAGCAGGCCATAACCAACAAACGGGTGATCGGCACGGGTATCACGAGCGTGGCCGCTGGCGCGAACCATCGGGCCAACGTTACTGAAATCGCGGGCGATTTCCGGGTCGAGGCGACCAATGCCGACGGTGCGCTGTTCCATGTTCGGTGTACTCAGCAGCACATCCACCAGCTCCTGTACTTCACGACGCATTTGCTGCGCCAGTTGACGGGTCTGGATCATGTCATCTTTCAGCAGATCGCGACGAATCCCGCCGATCAAGTTCAGACCGTAAGTTTTACGCGCGCCGGTGAGGATCTCCGCCATTTTCATGGAGGATTCGCGCACGCGGAAGAACTGCATAAAGCCGGAGTCAAAGCCGGTAAAGTGACAGGCGAGGCCGAGGTTGAGCAGATGCGAATGCAGGCGTTCCACCTCCAGCAGAATGGCGCGGATCATCTGCGCACGTTCTGGCACCTGAATACCCATCGCGTTTTCCACCGACGTGGTGTAGGCGGTGCTGTGAGCAAAGCCGCAGATGCCGCACACACGGTCAGAGAGGAAGGTCACTTCGTTGTAACCCATACGGGTTTCCGCCAGTTTTTCCATGCCGCGATGGACGTAGAACAGGCGGTAGTCTGCGTCGATAATATTTTCGCCATCGACGAACAGACGGAAGTGACCCGGTTCGTCAGAAGTGACATGCAGTGGACCAATCGGCACAACGTTGTTTTTCTTGTCGCCCAGTTCGTTGATGAACTCGTAGGTTTCAGCATCGGTGGTCGGTGCCGGACGCTGACGGTAATCCATGCTGTCTTTACGCAGCGGGTAGAGTTCATCCGGCCAGTCATCCGGCAGCACCAGACGACGCTCATCCGGCAGACCAACCGGAATCAAACCGTACATATCGCGCACTTCGCGCTCGCCCCAGACCGCCGCCGGAACGCGCGGCGTCACGGACGGATATTCTGGTTTATTGGCATCAACTTCGACGCGAACCGTGATCCAGCACTTGGTGCCCTTCTCCATCGACAGCACGTAGTAAACGGCGTAATGACCATTCAGTTTGCGTTCATCGTTACCAAACAGTACCGACAGCCAGCCACCCTGTTTGTAGTAGAGGAACTCCACCACTTCCGGCAGATAGTTCACCTTTACGGTCACGGTCAGCTGATCTTTGGTCTGCCAGGCGTGGTCCAGCACGACGCCCGGAAATGCCTCATTCAGCGCGGCGAGATAATGTTGACCTAATTTTTCTTCAGACATGCTCATACTCTCTTTAATCACGCCGCCAGCAAGGAGACGAACGCTAAAAATGCAAAGCCAAACCCAGCCCAGGTAATGCGCGGAGTAATATCAAGACGCAGACGGGCCATACTGTTTTCGAACAGCGCGATAACCAGGACGCCGACCACCAGTTTGACGATGGCAATCACCAGCGCCAGCAGCAGCCCGCCAGCGGTGAAGGTTTCCATTTGTCCCCACGGAATAAACACCCCGACGAACATCTGCAACACCACCAGCTGTTTCAGGCTGATACCCCATTTCATTACGCCAAAGCCGCTGCCGCTATACTCAGAGAGCGGACCTTCCTGCAACTCCTGCTCGGCTTCCGCCAGGTCGAACGGCAGTTTGCCCATTTCGATAAAAGTGGCGAACGCACAGGCACAAAGCGCCAGCACCAGCGGGATGCTCTGGCTCAGAGGCCAGTGATAAACGGTGTCGGTGATGTTGCTGATGTTGGTGGAACCGGCAACCTGTGCGGCAACCCACAGACCAAGCAGCAGCATCGGTTCGACCAGCACGCCAAGCATCGCTTCACGACTCGCGCCGATAGCGGTAAACGGGCTACCAGTATCCAGACCGGAAATGGCAAAGAAGAAACGCGCAATGGCGAAGAGATACAGCAAGGTGATCAAATCACCCAGCTGCGGCAGCGGAGAACCGACAGTCACCACCGGCAGCGCAGTAGCGATAGTCAGCATGACGCCCACCATCACATACGGCGTCAGGCGGAACACCCAGCCGGAGGCATCCGGGCCAACACTCTGGCGACCCAGCAGTTTGATAATGTCGCGATACTCCTGCAACACGCCCGGCCCGCGACGGTTATGCAGACGCGCGCGCGCCACGCGGGTAATACCGGAGAGCAGCGGCGCAACGGCAAATAACACCAGCGCCTGAATTAACGGATATAAAACACTCATTCTCAGGCTCCTCGTGAAACAATAATCACCACCAGTACCGCCAGTTCAACCAGCGCCATCCGGCGGAACAGCAACGCACTCCCCTCGCACTGCCAGCCCGGCACCAGCGACACCGGATTCAGCACTTTGCGCAGTTTCAGCACCGGCGCAAACGCCTGTTTCACCGGCATGGCAAAACCGTGAGCAGTAATCACCATTGATTTTTCATGGTCGTAGCCGCACACCCATGCCGCGCCACGGGAACGCGACGGCAGGCGGTCGCCTTTGCAAATCGCCATAATGATGAATGGCAGCAGCGGGCAGGCAATCAGCAGCAGGGTGATCATCGGTTGAGAAACGGTGGTGTTAGCAGGCTCCAGCGGCAGAGGCACCGCAGCAAACAGCATCGGCAGCAGCCACGGCGCAGCAACACCGCCAATTACGCAGCAAATCGCCAGTGCCACTACGCTTACGCTCATCAGGAGCGGCGCACTGGTGGCGTTTTCGGCTTCTTTGGTACGTGGCGCACCGAGGAACGTGACGCCATAGACTTTCGCCATACACATCACCGCCAGCGCACCGGTAATTGCCAGACCCACTGCGAGCAGCGGCCCCAGCAGACGGGCAACAAACGCGCCACTATTGCTCAGTTTGAAGAAGGATTGATAGATAACCCATTCCCCGGCAAAACCGTTCAGCGGCGGCAGCGCAGCCATTGCCATCAGCCCGACCAACATGGCGATGGAGATAACCGGCATTTTCTTGCCAATACCACCGAGTTTTTCGATATCGCGATGACCGGTACGGAACCAGACGCTCCCCGCCCCGAGGAACAGTACGCTTTTGAACAGGCTATGGTTAAGCAGATGGTACAGACCACCGGCCAGGCCAAGAGCAATCAGCGCCGGTTGTTCGAGCGCGATACCCGTTACGCCAGCGCCCAGCCCCAGCAGGATGATGCCGATATTTTCCAGGGTATGGTAAGCCAACAGACGCTGGATGTTGTGTTCCATCAGCGCATACAGACCACCGACGAACGCGGTGATCATGCCGAGCACCAGTAGCGCAATTCCCCACCACAGCGGCGCATTACCACCCAGCAAAGACAGGGTTAAAATGCCCAGCAGGCCAATTTTCATCACTACTGTGGAAAACAGCGCGGCAGCAGGCGCTGAAGCGTTAGCATGAGCCTGCGGCACCCAGCCGTGCAGCGGGATAATCCCGGCCAGCAGGCCAAAGCCAATCACACCGAGCAGCCAGATATCGGAACCGAGCGGCAGTTGTTGTACGCGCATATCCAGCAGGCGCAGATCCAGCGTGCCGTAACGCTGCCAGACCAGCCAGCAGGCTATCGCCAGCAGCAAAGTACCGAGGCGCCCCAGCACAAACCACAGTTTGCCCTCTTTGCTGTTGCTAGTGAGAAACACCGCGCACAGAGCCATGATTTCTGCCATTACCACTAACATGCCCAGATTGCTGGCGATAACGGCGCACACGGCGGCAGTCATCAGCATATTGATCTGCAAGCCGTTGCATTTCACCTGCGCGTGGCGATGCCAGTCAATGTTGTAGAGGCTGACAAACAGGCCGCACAGGCCGAGGGTAATCAACCAAATCGCGTTAAGCGGGGAGATTTGGATATCAAAACTCACCAGTGACAGCGTACCGCTCACGCCGACCGCCCCCGTCAGCACGGTGAAACCTGCTGCTGCCGTGTACACGCTACCAACCGCGCCGCCAATCCCGGCGACCCAGCCGCTTAGCGCCTTATGAAAAGAAAAGAGAAATGCCAGAACAGCGGCGGCGACAAACCACGCAACGCCGCTATTGATCAGGGAAATTGCGCTCATTTAGCCTCTCCACTTTGAGCCTGCTGAAACAAGGTGAGATCGCCAAAATCGGTGTTAAAAGTCAGCTCACGCTTACGTTTGCTGACGCGGGCGATATCGGTGTTATCCACCAGATGCAGGGCTTTGGTTGGGCACATCCGCACGCAGGCTGGACCTTGTTCATCAAAGCTACAAAGGTCACATTTGACGGCGATCGCACGAATGCCCGGCACCCAGTCAAGCAATGTGCTGACACGCGCCGGAGCAGGCGGTGCCGGTGGGGCTTTCGGGGTATTGGCGTTTGCCGGAATATCCAGCGGACGGCTGCCGGAAAATTCAATAGCGCCAAACGGGCAGGCGATGCCGCACAGTTTGCAGCTTACGCACAGACTTTCATTCAACTGCACGGCACCATCAACGCGCTCGATGGCATTAACCGGACAGACCACCGCACAGGGCGCATCTTCACAGTGGTGACAGAGCTGCGGTGCAGATTCTTTTTCATTTAGCATCACTCGCAGGCGCGGCATGGATTGCAGGCCGTGCTGGCGATGCGTCTCTGAACAGGCGGCCTCACAGGTGTGGCAGCCGATACAGAGCGTGGAGTCAGCAATTACAAAACGATTCACCAGGCATTCCTCAGGTGATTGTCATTTTTGACGAAAACATGCCGATGAAATGTCATTTTCGACACTCATCGACACGCCCATCCCCAAACAGGCATGACGCCTGCAAAACGGGCAAAGCCTCAGCTCATGCTGCCGAGCTTTGTCCCTCTACCAGTTGGCTTAAATTCACCGGGGTATTGTTTTCAATGGCGGTGTATAAGCTGTCGTAAACGCCGGCGATTTTTTCGAGATAGTGTTCCAGCACTTGTTCGCGATTACGGATGTTGACCTTGCCATCAATCATGCCGTCACTGCTCAACTGAGCCAGTGCAATCCGCTGCTTATCTTCGCCATCTTTCGTTTCGACGTAGTACTCGATGGTATGGCTGTTAAAACCATCCGCCAGGGTGACGTAAATTCGAAAATGTTCAAAAAGAACGAAACAGAGCTCTTTATCTGGCGCGCAGCTCATCGCGTGATGCAAACGCGCTTTTGATAACGTGATCCCCTGAACCAGCGAATTGCAATAGATATGCCACTGGTCCTGTAGGCGACGATGCCGCTGTGCGATGTAATCGGCTTTCTCGCTTATTTCCCAAATAGTCATTGTCAGGTTACCCGTTTAACAGAGATGCCTGCCCTTAAGCATTTTCTGTGCCAATTTTTAATTCATTGTTATTTAGGTGATTTTTATGATTTCACTGAATTTCGACGCCGTGTCGACGTGTCATTTCGACATCATCGACATTATTCACCGCAGGGATAATCAACACTGGCACAATTATTGCTTATAGCTGGCAATAGTTAATGGGAGGCGATATGCACGAAATAACCCTCTGCCAACGGGCACTGGAATTGATCGAACAACAGGCCGCAAAGCACGGCGCAAAACGCGTAACTGGGGTCTGGCTCAAAATTGGCGCATTTTCTTGTGTCGAAACCAGCTCTCTTGCCTTTTGTTTTGATCTGGTTTGCCGTGGCAGCGTGGCGGAAGGTTGTAAACTGCACCTCGAAGAACAAGAGGCCGAATGCTGGTGTGAAACATGCCAACAGTATGTGACGCTACTGACCCAGCGCGTCCGCCGCTGCCCACAGTGTCATGGCGACATGCTGCGCATTGTGGCAGACGACGGTTTACAGATTCGGCGGATAGAAATAGACCAGGAGTGAGCGATGTGTACAACATGCGGTTGCGGTGAAGGCAACCTGTATATCGAGGGTGATGAACATAACCCTCATTCCGCGTTTCGTAGCGCGCCTTTTGCCCCGGCAGCACGCCCGAAGATGAAAATCACCGGCATTAAAGCGCCTGAATTTACCCCCAGCCAGACCGAAGAAGGCGACCTGCATTACGGTCATGGTGAAGCAGGCACACACGCGCCGGGCATGAGCCAGCGCCGGATGCTGGAAGTCGAAATTGACGTGCTGGACAAAAATAATCGCCTGGCTGAACGTAACCGCGCGCGTTTTGCTGCCCGTAATCAACTGGTGCTCAACCTGGTATCCAGCCCTGGTTCCGGTAAAACCACGCTGCTGACTGAAACCTTAATGCGCCTGAAAGACAGCGTTCCATGCGCGGTAATTGAAGGCGATCAGCAAACCGTAAACGATGCCGCACGTATTCGCGCTACCGGTACGCCAGCAATTCAGGTGAACACCGGTAAAGGCTGCCATCTCGATGCACAGATGATCGCCGACGCCGCGCCGCGCCTGCCACTGGACGATAACGGTATTCTGTTTATCGAAAACGTTGGCAACCTGGTGTGCCCGGCCAGCTTCGATCTGGGTGAGAAACATAAAGTGGCGGTGCTTTCCGTTACCGAAGGCGAAGACAAGCCGCTGAAATATCCGCATATGTTTGCCGCCGCCTCGCTGATGCTACTCAACAAAGTTGACCTGCTGCCGTATCTCAATTTCGACGTTGAGAAATGCATCGCCTGCGCCCGCGAAGTCAATCCAGAAATTGAAATCATCCTCATTTCTGCCACCAGCGGCGAAGGGATGGATCAGTGGCTGAACTGGCTGGAGACACAGCGATGTGCATAGGCGTTCCCGGCCAGATTCGCACCATTGACGGCAACCAGGCGAAAGTCGACGTCTGCGGCATTCAGCGCGATGTCGATTTAACGTTAGTCGGCAGCTGCGATGAAAACGGTCAGCCGCGCGTGGGTCAGTGGGTACTGGTTCACGTTGGCTTTGCCATGAGCGTAATTAATGAAGCCGAAGCGCGCGACACCCTCGACGCCTTACAAAATATGTTTGACGTTGAGCCGGATGTCGGTGCGCTGTTGTATGGCGAGGAAAAATAATGCGTTTTGTTGATGAATATCGCGCGCCGGAACAGGTGATGCAGTTAATTGAGCATCTGCGCGAACGTGCTTCACACCTCTCTTACACCGCCGAACGCCCTCTGCGTATTATGGAAGTGTGCGGCGGTCATACCCACGCCATTTTTAAATTCGGCCTCGATCAGTTACTGCCAGAAAACGTTGAGTTTATCCACGGTCCGGGCTGCCCGGTGTGCGTACTGCCGATGGGCAGAATCGACACCTGCGTGGAAATTGCCAGCCATCCGGAAGTGATTTTCTGTACCTTTGGCGACGCCATGCGCGTACCAGGAAAACAGGGGTCACTGTTGCAGGCAAAAGCACGCGGTGCCGATGTGCGCATCGTCTACTCGCCAATGGATGCGTTGAAACTGGCGCAGGAGAACCCAACCCGCAAAGTGGTGTTCTTCGGCTTAGGGTTTGAAACCACCATGCCGACCACCGCCATCACCCTGCAACAGGCGAAAGCCCGCGATGTGCAGAACTTTTACTTCTTCTGCCAGCACATTACGCTTATCCCCACGCTGCGCAGTTTGCTGGAACAACCGGACAATGGCATTGATGCGTTCCTCGCGCCGGGCCACGTCAGTATGGTTATCGGCACCGACGCCTATAATTTTATCGCCAGCGATTTTAATCGTCCGCTGGTGGTCGCTGGTTTCGAACCACTTGATCTACTACAAGGCGTGGTGATGCTGGTAGAGCAGAAAATAGCGGCCCACAGCAAAGTAGAGAATCAGTACCGTAGGGTGGTGCCTGACGCAGGTAACCTGCTGGCGCAACAGGCGATAGCCGACGTGTTCTGTGTTAACGGCGATAGCGAATGGCGTGGCCTTGGGGTGATCGAATCATCTGGCGTGCATCTGACGCCGGATTATCAGCGATTTGACGCTGAAGCGCATTTCCGCCCGGCACCGCAGCAGGTTTGCGATGATCCACGCGCGCGCTGTGGCGAAGTATTGACGGGCAAATGTAAGCCGCATCAATGCCCGCTGTTTGGTAACACCTGTAATCCTCAAACCGCATTCGGCGCGCTGATGGTCTCCTCTGAAGGAGCGTGCGCCGCGTGGTATCAGTATCGTCAGCAGGAGAGTGAAGCGTGAATAATATCCAACTCGCCCACGGCAGCGGCGGCCAGGCGATGCAGCAATTAATCAACAGCCTGTTTATGGAAGCCTTTGCGAATCCGTGGCTGGCTGAGCAGGAAGATCAGGCGCGTCTTGATCTGGCGCAACTGGTGGCGGAAGGCGACCGTCTGGCCTTTTCCACCGACAGCTACGTCATTGACCCGCTGTTCTTTCCTGGTGGCAATATTGGCAAGCTGGCGATTTGCGGCACGGCGAACGACGTAGCGGTCAGCGGCGCAATTCCACGCTATCTCTCCTGTGGATTTATCCTTGAAGAAGGATTGCCGATGGAGACGCTGAAAGCAGTGGTTACCAGCATGGCTGAAACTGCCCGTGCGGCTGGCATCGCCATCGTTACTGGCGATACAAAAGTGGTGCAGCGTGGGGCGGCAGATAAACTGTTTATCAACACCGCAGGCATGGGCGCGATCCCGACAAATATTCACTGGGGCGCACAAACCCTGACCGCAGGCGATGTATTGCTGGTTAGCGGTACACTCGGCGACCACGGTGCGACTATCCTTAACTTGCGCGAACAACTGGGGCTGGATGGCGAACTGATCAGCGACTGCGCGGTGCTGACGCCGCTGATTCAGACGCTGCGAGACATTCCCGGCGTGAAGGCGCTGCGCGATGCCACGCGCGGTGGGGTGAACGCGGTGGTTCATGAGTTCGCGGCAGCCTGCGGTTGCGGTATTGAGCTTTCAGAAGCTGCGCTACCGGTTAAACCTGCTGTGCGCGGCGTTTGTGAGCTGCTGGGGCTGGACGCCCTCAACTTTGCCAATGAAGGTAAGCTGGTGATTGCCGTAGAGCGTAATGCGGCTGAGCAAGTGTTGGCGGCGCTGCATTCCCATCCACTAGGACAGGATGCAGCGTTAATTGGCGAAGTGGTGGAGCGTAAAGGTGTTCGTCTCGCAGGGCTTTATGGCGTGAAACGAACTCTCGATCTACCTCACGCCGAACCGCTGCCTCGTATATGCTAATAAAAATCTAAAGCTCCTATAATTTGTCATTTACCTTTTGCACCGCTTAGCGGTGCTTTCCTGGAAGAACAACATGTCGTATACACCGATGAGTGATCTCGGGCAACAAGGGTTGTTCGACATCACTCGGACACTATTGCAGCAGCCCGATCTGGCCTCGCTGTGTGAGGCTCTTTCGCAACTGGTAAAGCGTTCTGCGCTCGCCGACAACGCGGCGATTGTGTTGTGGCAAGCGCAGACTCAACGTGCGACTTATTACGCGTCGCGTGACAAAGATACCCCCATAAAATACGAAGACGAAACCGTTCTGGCGCATGGGCCGGTGCGTAGCATTTTGTCGCGTCCTGATACGCTGCATTGCAGCTACGAAGAATTTTGTGAAACCTGGCCGCAACTGGCCACAAGCGGGCTATACCCTAAATTTGGTCACTATTGCCTGATGCCACAGGCAGCGGAAGGACATATTTTTGGCGGCTGTGAATTTATTCGTTATGACGATCGCCCGTGGAGCGAAAAAGAGTTCAATCGCCTGCAAACCTTTACGCAGATTGTTTCTGTTGTCACCGAGCAAATTCAGAGCCGCATCATCAACAATGTCGACTACGAACTGTTATGTCGGGAACGGGATAACTTCCGCATTCTGGTCGCCATCACCAATGCGGTACTCTCCCGCCTGGATATGGACGAACTGGTCAGCGAAGTGGCGAAAGAGATCCACTACTACTTCGATATCGACGATATCAGTATCGTCTTACGTAGCCACCGCAAAAACAAACTCAACGTCTACTCCACTCACTATCTCGATAAACAGCATCCCACTCACGAACAGAGTGAAGTTGATGAGGCCGGAACCCTCACCGAACGCGTATTTAAAAGCAAAGAGATGCTGCTGATTAATCTCCACGAGCGGGATGATTTAGCCCCCTACGAACGCATGTTGTTTGATACCTGGGGCAACCAGATCCAGACGCTGTGCCTGCTGCCGTTGATGTCTGGCAATACCATGCTGGGCGTGCTGAAACTGGCACAGTGCGAAGAGAAAACGTTTACCACAACCAACCTGGGTTTGCTGCGCCAGATTGCCGAACGAGTGGCAATCGCCGTCGATAATGCCCTCGCCTACCAGGAAATCCACCGTCTGAAAGAGCGGCTGGTTGATGAAAACCTCGCCCTGACTGAACAACTCAACAATGTAGATAGTGAGTTTGGCGAGATTATTGGTCGCAGCGAAAGCATGTACAGCGTGCTCAAACAGGTTGAGATGGTGGCGCAAAGCGACAGTACCGTACTCATTCTTGGTGAAACTGGCACAGGAAAAGAGCTAATCGCCCGCGCAATTCACAATCTGAGTGGGCGTAACAATCGTCGCATGGTGAAAATGAACTGCGCGGCGATGCCTGCCGGATTACTGGAAAGCGACCTGTTTGGTCATGAACGTGGTGCCTTTACTGGTGCCAGCGCACAGCGCATCGGTCGTTTTGAACTGGCGGATAAAAGCTCGCTGTTCCTCGATGAAGTGGGTGATATGCCACTGGAGTTACAGCCGAAGTTGCTGCGCGTATTGCAGGAGCAGGAGTTTGAACGCCTCGGCAGCAACAAAATCATTCAGACAGACGTGCGTTTAATCGCCGCAACTAATCGCGATCTGAAAAAAATGGTCGCCGACCGCGAGTTCCGTAGCGATCTCTATTACCGCCTGAACGTCTTCCCGATCCACCTGCCGCCGTTACGCGAACGCCCGGAAGATATTCCGCTGCTGGCGAAAGCCTTTACCTTCAAAATTGCCCGCCGACTGGGGCGCAATATCGACAGCATTCCTGCCGAGACACTGCGCATATTGAGCAACATGGAATGGCCGGGTAACGTGCGCGAACTGGAAAATGTTATTGAGCGCGCGGTACTGCTGACTCGCGGTAATGTTCTACAACTCTCTTTACCCGATATCTCACTGCCAGAACCTGAAACGCCGCCAGCTGCAACGGTCGTCGCTCAGGAAGGTGAAGATGAATATCAACTGATTGTTCGCGTATTAAAAGAGACTAATGGCGTAGTCGCGGGTCCGAAAGGCGCTGCGCAACGTCTGGGGCTAAAACGCACCACCCTGCTGTCACGGATGAAACGGCTGGGAATTGATAAAGCGGCGTTGGTTTAATTGTCTGGAGTGCCGGACAGGAAGATCTATCCGGCACGCTATTCACGTGGTTTCTTCGGGCGATATTTTTCCGGCAATTCCGGCACCGGACGCTTATCATCAATCAGATGACGCACGGTTAAGATCGGATGACGCCACAGCATTCGCGGCCCTGCCCAACGCATAATCTGCTTCATCTCCTCACGCTTCGCAGGCTGATAACAGTGCACCGGGCACTGCTTACAGGCCGGTTTCTCTTCGCCAAACACACATTTATCCAGCCGCTTTTGCGCGTAAGCAAACAGCGCATCGTAATGCCCCGGCTCCGCTGACGCCTGCGGGCATTGCGCTTGATAAAGATCGATCATTCTTTTAATCGTCAGTTTTTCACGAGAGATACGCTTGCCGGACATGCTGCCTCCATACTCTTAAGGTGCATTTATATTACAACTTAAATTTAAAGGGGACTATGGCTCTGAAGGAGGAGATTTCTTCAATCAGGCAATGTTGCGCCCCTTCTTCACAGTCAACAAGCAAACGCTGCAAAACAGCATTTTTACCGGAACCGACATCAAGAACTCACCTTTCGCGTCTTCCCCTGAAATGATTAACTCCGGTATCATGTGCGCCTTATGTGATTACAACGAAAATAAAAACCATCACACTACATTTAACATCAGGGAACCGGATCTAACTCCATGAGTGTAATAGAAAATTTCGACGCCCATACGCCGATGATGCAGCAGTACCTCAAGCTGAAAGCCCAGCATCCTGAGATCCTGCTGTTCTACCGGATGGGTGACTTTTACGAGCTGTTTTATGACGACGCCAAACGAGCGTCGCAGCTGCTGGATATTTCACTGACTAAACGCGGCGCATCTGCGGGCGAGCCGATCCCGATGGCGGGTATTCCCTACCATGCAGTGGAAAACTATCTCGCCAAACTGGTGAATCAAGGTGAGTCGGTTGCGATTTGTGAACAAATCGGCGATCCGGCCACCAGCAAAGGGCCGGTTGAGCGCAAAGTTGTCCGTATCGTCACGCCGGGCACGATCAGCGATGAAGCTCTGCTACAGGAGCGTCAGGACAACCTACTGGCGGCTATCTGGCAGGACAGCAAAGGTTTCGGTTACGCGACGCTGGATATCAGTTCCGGTCGTTTTCGTCTGAGCGAACCGGCTGACCGCGAAACGATGGCGGCAGAACTGCAACGCACCAATCCGGCGGAACTGCTTTATGCAGAAGATTTCGCCGAGATGTCGTTAATTGAAGGTCGTCGCGGCCTGCGCCGTCGTCCGCTGTGGGAGTTTGAAATCGACACCGCGCGCCAGCAGTTGAACCTGCAATTTGGCACCCGCGATCTTGTCGGTTTTGGCGTCGAGAACGCGCCTCGCGGGCTTTGTGCTGCCGGTTGCCTGTTACAGTATGCGAAAGATACCCAACGCACGACCCTGCCGCATATTCGTTCTATCACTATGGAACGTGAGCAGGACAGCATCATTATGGATGCTGCGACACGTCGTAACCTGGAAATTACCCAGAATCTGGCGGGCGGTGCGGAAAATACATTGGCTTCCGTGCTCGATTGCACCGTCACACCGATGGGTAGCCGTATGCTGAAACGCTGGCTGCATATGCCGGTGCGCGACACCCGTGTGTTGCTTGAGCGTCAGCAAACTATTGGCGCATTGCAGGATTTCACCGCCGAGTTACAGCCGGTACTACGGCAGGTCGGCGATCTGGAGCGTATTCTGGCACGCCTGGCGTTACGCACTGCTCGCCCGCGCGATCTGGCTCGTATGCGCCATGCCTTCCAGCAACTGCCGGAACTGCGCGCACAGTTAGAAAATATCGATAGTGCACCAGTACAGGCACTGCGTGAGAAAATGGGCGAGTTTGCCGAGCTGCGTGACCTGCTGGAGCGGGCAATTATCGAGACACCGCCAGTGCTGGTACGCGACGGTGGCGTCATCGCTCCAGGCTATAACGAAGAACTGGATGAGTGGCGTGCGCTGGCTGACGGTGCGACCGATTATCTGGAGCGTCTGGAAATCCGCGAGCGTGAACGTACCGGTCTGGACACGCTGAAAGTCGGCTTTAATGCGGTGCACGGCTACTACATTCAAATCAGCCGTGGGCAAAGCCATCTGGCGCCAATCAACTATATGCGCCGCCAGACGCTGAAAAACGCCGAACGTTACATTATTCCGGAGCTGAAAGAGTACGAAGACAAAGTACTGACTTCAAAAGGTAAAGCACTGACGCTGGAAAAACAGCTTTATGAAGAGCTGTTCGACCTGCTGTTGCCGCATCTGGAAGCGTTACAACAGAGTGCGAGCGCGCTGGCAGAACTGGACGTACTGGTAAATCTGGCGGAACGCGCATATACCCTAAACTACACCTGCCCGACCTTTATCGATAAACCCGGCATTCGCATTACCGAAGGTCGCCATCCGGTGGTTGAACAGGTGCTGAATGAGCCGTTTATCGCTAACCCGCTAAATCTGTCGCCTCAGCGTCGCATGTTGATCATCACCGGTCCGAACATGGGTGGTAAAAGTACCTATATGCGCCAGACCGCGTTGATTGCGCTGATGGCGTATATTGGCAGTTACGTACCGGCACAAAAAGTCGAGATTGGACCGATCGATCGCATATTCACCCGTGTTGGCGCAGCGGATGATCTGGCTTCCGGACGTTCAACCTTTATGGTGGAGATGACCGAAACCGCTAATATTCTGCATAACGCCACCGAGTACAGTCTGGTGTTGATGGATGAGATTGGGCGCGGGACGTCCACTTACGATGGCCTGTCGCTGGCGTGGGCATGTGCGGAAAATCTGGCGAATAAAATTAAAGCGTTGACGCTGTTTGCTACCCATTACTTCGAGCTGACTCAACTGCCGGAGAAAATGGAAGGCGTCGCCAACGTGCATCTCGATGCGCTAGAGCACGGAGACACTATCGCCTTTATGCACAGCGTACAGGACGGCGCGGCGAGTAAGAGTTACGGTCTGGCGGTTGCTGCGCTGGCAGGTGTACCGAAAGAGGTGATCAAACGTGCGCGACAGAAACTGCGTGAGCTGGAAAGCATTTCGCCGAATGCTGCCGCTACACAGGTAGATGGTACGCAAATGTCGCTACTTTCTGTGCCGGAAGAAACCTCGCCAGCGGTCGAAGCACTGGAAAATCTCGATCCAGATTCTCTGACTCCGCGTCAGGCGCTGGAGTGGATTTATCGGTTGAAGAGTCTAGTGTAAAAATAATTCCCGATAGTCTTTTACTATCGGGAATATTAATGACAACTGGCGAATCTAATAAAAATACCCTGTATAATAGTAGAGATTATTTTACAGGGTAAAATCATGCCATCAACACGCTATCAAAAAATTGATGCTCATCACTACCGCCATATATGGGCTGTTGGTGATATTCATGGTGACTATCAATTATTACAATCCCGTTTGCATGAATTATCTTTTTGTCACGAAACAGACTTACTTATTTCCACAGGCGATAATATTGATCGTGGGTCGGAGAGTCTTAACGTGCTACGCCTGTTAAACCAACCCTGGTTTACCTCCGTGAAAGGCAACCACGAAGCGATGGCGCTTGATGCATTCGCGACTGGTGATGGCAATATGTGGTTAGCCAGCGGCGGCGGCTGGTTTTTTGATTTAAATGATTCAGAGCAAAAAGAAGCAATAGATCTGTTGCTGAGATTTCATCATCTCCCGCATATTATCGAATTGAGTAACGATATTATAAAATATGTCATCGCACATGCAGATTATCCGGGTAATGAATATCAATTTGGCAAAGAAATCGCGGAAAGCGAATTACTCTGGCCTGTTGATCGCGTGCAGAAGTCGCTTAATGGCGAGTTACAAAAAATAAACGGTGCTGATTATTTTATATTTGGACATATGATGTTTGATAACATTCAGACATTCGCTAACCAGATTTATATTGATACCGGATCGCCGAAAAGCGGACGGTTATCGTTTTATAAAATTAAATAGTTAATCCAGTCAGGATAAGGATCAGCTCTGGTTCAGATCCGCTATTGCCAATATCGGTCATGAATTTCTTCATAAAGACATCGGGGTTCGCACACCAGTTTACTGTCAGAAGTCGGCGTCACCATCAACGCTATTCAGGACGGATGATACAAAAGAAAAAGGCCAGCCTCACTTGAGACTGGCCTTTCTGACAGATGCTTGCTTATTCGCGGAACAGCGCCTCGATATTCAGCCCCTGAGTCTGCAAAATCTCACGCAGACGGCGCAGGCCTTCAACCTGAATCTGGCGAACACGTTCACGAGTGAGGCCAATTTCACGACCTACATCTTCCAGTGTTGCCGCTTCGTACCCCAGCAAACCGAATCGACGTGCCAGCACTTCACGCTGTTTGGCGTTCAGCTCGAACAGCCATTTGACGATGCTCTGTTTCATATCGTCATCTTGCGTGGTGTCTTCCGGACCGTTCTCTTTTTCATCGGCCAGAATGTCCAGCAACGCTTTTTCGGAATCACCACCCAGAGGGGTGTCTACCGAGGTAATGCGCTCGTTAAGACGAAGCATACGGCTGACATCATCAACTGGTTTATCCAGTTGCTCTGCGATCTCTTCCGCACTCGGTTCGTGATCCAGCTTATGGGACAACTCACGTGCGGTTCGCAGGTAAACGTTCAGCTCCTTTACAATGTGAATCGGCAAACGAATAGTACGGGTTTGGTTCATAATCGCCCGTTCGATCGTCTGACGAATCCACCATGTTGCGTATGTTGAGAAGCGGAAACCACGTTCCGGGTCAAACTTCTCAACCGCGCGGATCAGCCCCAGGTTGCCCTCTTCGATAAGATCCAGCAAAGCCAGACCACGATTGCCATAACGGCGGGCAATTTTTACCACCAGACGTAAGTTACTCTCAATCATCCGGCGGCGGGAGGCAACATCTCCACGCAGTGCGCGACGCGCAAAATAAACTTCTTCTTCGGCCGTTAACAGTGGCGAATAACCAATCTCACCAAGGTAAAGCTGAGTCGCGTCCAACACACGCTGTGTGGCACCCTGCGATAACAGTTCCTCTTCGGCCAAATCGTTATCACTGGGTTCCTCTTCTACTAAGGCCTTTTCGTCAAAAACCTCAACTCCGTTCTCATCAAATTCCGCATCTTCATTTAAATCATGAACTTTCAGCGTATTCTGACTCATAAGGTGGCTCCTACCCGTGATCCCTTGACGGAACGCTCAAGCAACAGCCTGGTTCCGCCGAATTATCGCTGCGGTAAATAACGCAGCGGGTTTACGGATTTCCCCTTGTAACGAATTTCAAAATGCAATCGTGTTGAACTGGTTCCGGTGCTACCCATGGTTGCTATTTTTTGCCCCGCCTTCACTTCTTGTTGTTCCCGGACCAGCATTGTGTCGTTATGGGCGTAGGCACTCAGGTAATCATCATTATGTTTGATGATAATCAGATTACCGTAACCGCGCAGCGCATTACCGGCATAAACAACGCGGCCATCTGCGGTCGCGGTAATTGCCTGTCCTTTGCTACCTGCGATATCAATCCCCTTGTTGCCCCCCTCAGAAGCGCCAAAGGTTTCAATCACTTTGCCCTCAGTTGGCCAGCGCCAGGTGGAGATAGGCGTACTGGTTGATGTACTGCTGACAGTCGGCTCGGTTGTGCTTGCTGTTGGCACCGTTACAGGCGCTGTGACCGTGGTCGCAGTTGGCTTGTTGTTCGGCAACATTTTGTTAGCACTCTGTTCACCCGAAGACTCAGAATACGTAATTGTCGGTTTCGACGCAACAGCAACGGTGGAATTTTGTGCAGGCTTGATCACAACTCCTTGCTCTGCTGCATCCGCCTGGGTAATGGCATTTCCGCCAGTGATTGGCGTACCGGAGGCGTTGCCAACCTGTAAGGTCTGACCGACGTTCAACGCGTATGGTGCCTGAATATTATTGCGTTGGGCGAGATCGCGGAAATCGTTGCCAGTGATCCAGGCAATATAGAAAAGTGTGTCGCCTTTTTTCACGGTATAGGTACTGCCGCTATAACTGCCTTTCGGAATATTCCCGTACTGACGGTTGTAGACGATACGCCCATTTTCCATTTGCACCGGTTGCTGAGCGACAGGCTGTACCGGCTGGATTTGTGGTTGTTGCGTAGATTGAATTTGTGGCTGCTGTACCGGCTGAATTTGCGGTTGCTGCGCTGTAGATGTCGTTCCCATTTTCGGCGGCGGCGTAATCAGCATACCTGAATTGGTATTTGCCGGCGCATTGCCATTAACGGAACTAACTGGTGCCGGTGGATTCGATGTGTCAGAACAGCCAGCCAGCCATAGCGAAACCAGTGACAAAGCCGCAATACGGCGAACGGTGAATTTTGGGCTTCCCGCGCTCATTTATCCCCCAGGAAAAATTGATTAATAACCAGTGACATAATTACCGTGCAAGGCACCCTACTGAACACTGGAAAAGATGTTCACGATACGCTGACTTGCTGCAAAATAACCAGGAAAATTCCAGGTATTCTCTCGCACTTTAAGCCAGCTCCCCCTTCACTAAGGGGACAAAGCGCACGGCCTCTACGGTATCGATAATAAATTCGCCCCCACGGCGACGCACCCGTTTCAAATACTGGTGCTCTTCCCCGACCGGCAAGACGAGAATCCCGCCTTCATCCAGTTGCGTCATTAGCGCAGTAGGAATTTCAGGCGGTGCTGCCGTTACAATGATAGCGTCAAACGGCGCACGTGCTTGCCAACCTTGCCATCCATCGCCGTGACGGGTTGAAACATTATGTAAATCAAGATTTTTCAGGCGACGACGCGCCTGCCACTGCAAGCTTTTAATCCGTTCGACCGAACATACATGCTGGACAAGATGCGCCAGGATTGCCGTTTGATATCCCGAACCGGTGCCGATTTCCAGCACCCGCGACTGCGGCGTCAGTTCAAGTAATTCGGTCATTCGCGCCACCATATACGGCTGCGAAATTGTCTGCCCCTGACCTATCGGCAACGCGATATTGTCCCAGGCCTTTTGTTCAAACGCTTCATCAATGAATTTTTCACGCGGCACGGCGGCGAGTGCATTCAGCACCTGCTCATCCTGAATACCTTGCGCACGTAACTGATCCAGAAGTGCTTGTACGCGTCTGCTTACCATTGCGTGCCAACTCCCACGCTGTTTAACCAGTCTGAAACCACATCTTGCGCGCTATGCGCCGTTAAATCCACATGCAGCGGCGTGATGGAGACATATCCCTCATCTACCGCAGCAAAATCGGTTCCCGGACCAGCATCGCACTTACCGCCCGGTGGGCCAATCCAGTACAGCGTATTGCCGCGTGGATCTTGCTGCGGGATCACCTGATCTGCCGGATGTCGCGTACCGCAGCGCGTCACGCGAATACCTTTGATTTGATCCAGTGGTAAATCTGGAACATTAATATTGAGAATGCGCCCGGTGCGCAGCGGCTCTTTACACAGTGCGCGCAAAATGGAACAGGTTACCGCCGCCGCAGTGTCATAATGTTTATGCCCGTCAAGCGAAACAGCCAGCGCCGGAAAACCTAAATGACGGCCTTCCATCGCAGCGGCTACCGTACCGGAATAGATAACATCATCCCCCAGATTGGGCCCGGCGTTAATGCCCGAAACTACAATATCAGGACGTGGACGCATCAGTGCGTTCACGCCAAGATAGACGCAGTCAGTCGGGGTTCCCATTTGCACAGCGATATCACCATTTTCAAAGGTAAACGTACGCAGGGAGGATTCCAGCGTCAGGGAATTTGAAGCGCCGCTGCGGTTACGATCCGGGGCGACCACCTGAACATCAGCAAACTCACGCAAGGCTTTCGCCAGCGTTTGTATACCGGGTGCATGTACCCCGTCATCATTACTCAGCAATATGCGCATAATCACCTGTTGTGTTGATAAGTTCCCTGACAACGCTGGTCGCAAAACTTCCCGCCGGAAGCCAGAAACGGATTTCTACGGTGACGTCATCCCACCAGTTCCAGCTTAATTGTTGCGGATATAACAGCATCGCTCTGCGCGCGGCTTCAACTTTTTCGCGCAGCAGTAAAGCTTGTAATTCAGTTTCTTCGGCCACGGCTGCTTGTTCGAATGCCAGCGCCTCACGTTGGGTTCCCCACTCGCCGCTACCGGGCAACGCAGCGGTAATCATCAGCTCTTTATCGTTGACGCGACGCTGTAATTCCGCCAGTTCTTCGTTAGTTGCAACAAACCAACTGCCGCGCCCGGCTAATTGTAGCGCATCGCCGTCAACAACTTGATTAACTTCTGCTTTTTTGAGGCGCTCAGCAACAATCTGATTAAACAACGCACTACGTGCTGCCGACAACCAAAAACTGCGTTTATTGCGATCGCGTACCGGAGTATTGGTTTGCGCCCAGCGCAGCGCGCCCTGCAGGTTACTACCGCCAATACCGAAACGCTGCGCGCCAAAGTAGTTCGGTACACCTTTCACGCAAATATCGATCAGTCGCTGTTCAACGTCATCACGATTGCTTACTTCTCGCAGCACCAGGGTAAAGGCGTTGCCTTTCAGCGCCCCTAAACGCAGTTTACGCTTGTGGCGCGCATACTCCAGCACCTGACAACCTTCCAGTTGAAAGGCGCTCAGATCGGGCATCTCTTTGCCCGGAACGCGAGCGCATAACCACTGTTCCGTCACTGCATGTTTGTCTTTCTGCCCGGCGAAGCTGACTTCACGCGCATGGATTTTCAGGAATTTCGCCAGCGCGTCAGCCACAAAACGGGTATTGCAGCCGTTTTTAAGAATGCGCACCAGAATATGCTCACCTTCACCATCAGGCTCAAAGCCTAAATCTTCCACCACCACAAAATCTTCCGGGTTGGCTTTCAGCAGCCCGGTGCCTTGCGGTTTACCGTGGAGGTAAGTGAGATTATCAAACTCAATCATTTTGTTGCCTTAATGAGTAGCGCCACCGCTTCACAGGCAATCCCTTCCCCACGGCCGGTAAATCCGAGTTTTTCCGTAGTAGTGGCTTTCACGTTAACATCATCCATATGGCAGCCGAGATCTTCAGCAATAAACACGCGCATTTGTGGAATGTGCGGCAGCATTTTCGGTGCCTGAGCGATGATAGTGACATCGACGTTTCCGAGGGTATACCCCTTCGCCTGAATGCGTCGCCAGGCTTCACGCAGCAGCTCGCGGCTGTCTGCTCCTTTAAATGCCGGATCGGTATCCGGGAACAGTTTGCCGATATCCCCCAGCGCCGCTGCACCAAGCAATGCATCGGTAAGCGCATGGAGCGCCACGTCGCCATCAGAATGCGCCAGCAGCCCTTTTTCGTAAGGGATGCGCACACCACCAATGATAATTGGGCCTTCGCCGCCAAAGGCATGTACGTCAAAACCGTGTCCAATTCGCATTATGTATTCTCCTGATGGATGGTTCGGGTGAGGTAAAATTCGGCAAGCGCCAAATCTTCCGGGCGCGTGACTTTAATGTTATCTGCACGGCCTTCGACCAGCTGTGGATGAAAACCGCAGTATTCCAGCGCCGAGGCTTCATCGGTAATGGTAGCGCCTTCATTTAAAGCACGCGTCAGGCAGTCATGTAACAGCTCACGAGGGAAAAATTGCGGCGTCAGCGCGTGCCATAAACCGTTGCGATCAACAGTATGAGCAATCGCATTTTTGCCCGGTTCGGCGCGTTTCATGGTATCGCGCACCGGCGCGGCGAGAATCCCCCCCGTGCGGCTGGTTTCGCTCAGAGTTAACAGACGCGCAAGGTCATCCTGATGCAGACAAGGGCGTGCGGCGTCATGCACCAACACCCACTGCGCGTCACCTGCGGCTTTCAGACCCGCCAGCACGGAATTAGCACGCTCTTCGCCACCGTCAACAACGGTGATTTGCGGATGATTTGCCAGAGGAAGTTGTGCAAAACGACTATCGCCAGGGCTTATAGCAATGACGACACGCGACACCCGGGGATGCGCCAGCAGCGCATGTACCGAGTGTTCAAGAATGGTTTGATTACCGATAGAGAGATATTGCTTAGGACATTCCGTTTGCATTCGGCGGCCAAATCCGGCCGCCGGAACCACGGCGCAAACATCCAAATGAGTGGTTGCCATGTTAATTCCTGGGCTGATTTATCGATTGTTTTGCCCCGCAGACTGTGCGCGTTTCGACGCGTCAGGCACCAGACGATAAAAAGTTTCGCCCGGCCTGGTCATGCTGAGTTCATTACGCGCTCGCTCTTCGAGCGCCTCCTGACCGCCATTGAGATCGTCAATTTCGGCAAAAAGCTGATCGTTTCGCGCTTTAAGTTTTGCGTTTGTAGCTTGCTGTGCCGCCACATCATTATTGACGCGGGTATAGTCATGTATACCGTTCTTACCGAACCACAGCGAATACTGTAGCCAGACCAGAATAGCCAGCAACAGCAGCGTTAGTTTACCCATCCTGCCCCCTGAAAAACGGCATCTTCATCCCATGCATCCGAAGACGACTCTACATCCTCTGTTGGGGATACCGCGACAACGCGGGCAAATGTACCACATTTGTCCATTGTTACGTATACCCAGGGCGTGCAGAACATAATCTCATTATTGGTTACGGTTTGAATTATGAACAGAGTAGACGGGAAAGAACAAATTAGCCCAGCAACCACATAAACAGTGCACCAAACATAATGCCGACAGTCACCAGGGTGAAAACAATACTGTAGCGTAGCTTTCCGTCCATCAATGAATGCAGCGCAATACCCACCACCACCGCGACGGGCATCAGCGCCAGAAAGAAAGGCCAGGTATAGATAAAGAAGAACAGCGTGTTAGAGCCATAAATCAACATCGGTATCGCCAGCGCACACAGCCAGGAGACAAAACCCACCACAGCACCTGGCAGCGACCATGTGGTTTCTTCATCCTCAGTAAGGCTTTCACTATTTGTTAGTGTAATGTTATGGCTATTACGCATATCTGATCCTGTTACTTTGACGAACCGGGCATGGAAACCCGGTGGTGTCTCAGGATCTGATAATATCGTTCTGTCTCAGTAGATCTAATAATTGCTGAACCAAATTTGTTACTAATTGTTCACCATTGAGATGAATTTCTGCCGATTCAGGCGCTTCGTAAACGGAGTCTATTCCGGTAAAGTTACGCAGTTCACCAGCGCGCGCTTTTTTATACAAGCCTTTGGGATCGCGAGCTTCGCAAATCGCCAGCGGAGTATCGACAAACACTTCGATAAATCGACCTGCTCCTACACGTTCACGAACCATCTGGCGCTCAGTGCGATGTGGGGAAATAAACGCAGTCAGCACCACCAGTCCGGCTTCAACCATTAAATTTGCTACTTCACCGACGCGGCGGATATTTTCTTTACGATCGGCATCGCTAAAACCGAGATCGCTGCATAAACCGTGGCGAACGTTGTCGCCGTCCAGCAAATACGTACTGACACCAAGTTTATGTAACGCCTCCTCCAGCGCCCCCGCAACCGTTGATTTACCGGAACCAGAGAGACCGGTGAACCACAGCACAACACCACGATGACCGTGGTGTTGCTCGCGTTGTTGCACAGTTACTGGATGGCTATGCCAGACGACATTTTCGTCATGCAGCGCCATCAATTACCTCCCAGTAAATCGCGCGCACCCCAGTGTGGGAAGTGGCGGCGTACTAACGCATTCAGTTCCAGCTCGAACGTGCTAAATTCCGACGGCGCAACGGTGGCCTCGTTTTTCGGCTCATGCACCATACCGGCACCCACGGTCACGTTGCTCAGGCGATCGATAAAAATCAGCCCGCCGGTAACCGGGTTTTGCTGATAACGATCTAACACCAACGGCTCATCAAAGGTGAGATCCACCAGGCCGATGCCGTTCAGCGGCAGGTTTTCAACTTCATGTTGATTAAGGTTATTAATATCAACCTGATAGCGAATGCCATCAACACGGGCTCGCGTCTTCTTCCCGGCAATTTTGATGTCGTAACTTTGGCCTGGGGAAAGCGGTTGTTCCGCCATCCATACCACATCCACCGACGCGCTCTGCACTGCCGGTAACGCTTCGTCTGCCGCCAGCAGCAGATCGCCACGGCTGATGTCGATCTCATCCGTCAGCACCAGAGTGATCGCTTCTCCAGCAAAGGCATCTTCGCGATCGCCATCAAAAGTAACGATCCGCGCAATGTTTGACTCCACGCCAGAGGGGAGCACTTTGACACGTTGCCCGACTTTCACGCTGCCAGAGGCCAGCGTTCCGGCGTAGCCACGAAAATCAAGATTCGGGCGGTTAACGTACTGCACCGGGAAGCGCATTGGCTGGGCATCCACCACTCGTTGGATCTCTACGGTTTCCAGCATTTCGAGCAGTGTCGGACCGCTGTACCACGGCATACTTTCACTTTGCGAAGCCACGTTATCGCCTTCCAGCGCGGAGAGTGGCACAAAGCGGATATCCAGATTGCCCGGTAATTGTTCCGCGAAAGTCAGGTAGTCTTCACGAATGCGGGTGAACGTCTCTTCGCGGTAATCCACCAGATCCATTTTGTTGATCGCCACGACCAGATGTTTGATCCCCAACAGCGTAGAGATAAAACTGTGCCGGCGGGTTTGATCGAGTACGCCTTTACGGGCGTCGATCAGCAAGATCGCCAGCTCACATGTTGACGCGCCGGTCGCCATATTGCGGGTGTACTGTTCGTGCCCAGGAGTGTCGGCGATAATAAATTTACGCTTCTCGGTGGAGAAATAGCGGTAAGCCACGTCAATGGTGATGCCCTGCTCGCGCTCAGCTTGCAGACCATCCACCAGCAATGCCAGATCCAGTTTTTCGCCCTGGGTGCCGTGACGCTTACTGTCGTTATGCAGTGATGAAAGCTGATCTTCATAGATTTGGCGGGTATCGTGCAGCAGGCGACCAATCAGGGTACTTTTGCCGTCATCGACGCTGCCACAGGTCAGAAAACGCAGCAGGCTTTTATGTTGTTGCGCGATCATCCAGGCTTCGACGCCACCTTCATTGGCGATTTGTTGTGCAAGTGCGGTGTTCATCTTAAAAATACCCCTGACGTTTTTTCAGCTCCATAGACCCTGCCTGGTCGCGGTCAATCACGCGGCCCTGACGTTCACTGGTGGTGGAAACCAGCATCTCTTCGATGATCTCCGGCAGTGTTTGCGCATTTGACTCCACCGCGCCGGTCAGCGGCCAGCAGCCCAGCGTGCGGAAACGCACCATCCGTTTTTTAATCACTTCGCCGGGTTGCAGGTCGATACGGTTGTCATCAATCATCATCAACATACCGTCGCGTTCCAGAACCGGACGTTCAGCGGCGAGATACAGCGGAACAATGTCGATATTTTCCAGCCAGATGTACTGCCAGATATCCTGTTCGGTCCAGTTGGAAAGCGGGAAGACGCGGATACTTTCGCCTTTGTTAATCTGCCCGTTGTAGTTGTGCCACAGCTCCGGGCGCTGATTTTTTGGATCCCAACGATGAAAGCGGTCACGGAAAGAGTAGATACGCTCTTTAGCGCGGGATTTTTCTTCGTCACGGCGTGCACCACCGAAGGCGGCATCAAAACCGTATTTGTTCAGTGCCTGCTTCAGACCTTCAGTTTTCATGATGTCGGTATGTTTGGCGCTGCCGTGCACGAATGGATTAATCCCCATTGCCACGCCTTCCGGATTTTTATGCACCAGCAACTCGCAGCCGTAGGCTTTAGCCGTGCGATCGCGGAACTCATACATCTCGCGGAATTTCCAGCCAGTATCAACATGCAGCAATGGGAAAGGCAACGTACCTGGATAAAACGCCTTGCGCGCCAGATGCAGCATGACGCTGGAATCTTTACCGATAGAGTAGAGCATCACCGGATTTGAGAATTCTGCAGCCACCTCGCGAATAATGTGGATGCTTTCCGCCTCCAGTTGCCGCAGGTGAGTAAGTCGTTTTTGATCCATAACCGTTCCTTTGCAATACCGCTATTTTCTTGCCATCAGATGTTTCGACTATAGGGAGCGTAAGAGAACGAATGAAATTACCAATTAGAATGAGTAGTTCCTTAACGGAATAACGATTTGGCAAAGCTAATATCAAAAAGTGCTTAAGGCTCCGGATTTCGGGCATTTAGGAAGATTTGAAATTGTTTTAGCGCAGCGGCAGTTTCATACTATGGCGGTAAAAAAATTTGCATGGTATTTAAGGACTCACTATGTTTTCCGCATTGCGCCACCGTACCGCTGCCCTGGCGCTCGGCGTATGCTTTATTCTCCCCGTACACGCCTCGTCACCTAAACCTGGTGATTTTGCCAATACACAGGCGCGACATATTGCCACTTTCTTTCCGGGACGCATGACCGGAACACCCGCAGAAATGTTATCTGCCGATTATATTCGCCAACAGTTTCAGCAAATGGGTTATCGCAGTGATATTCGGACATTTAATAGCCGATATATTTATACCGCCCGCGATAATCGCAAGAACTGGCATAACGTGACGGGAAGTACGGTGATTGCCGCCCATGAAGGCAAAGCGCCGCAGCAGATCATTATTATGGCGCATCTGGATACCTACGCCCCGCAGAGCGATGCTGACGCCGATGCCAATCTCGGCGGGCTGACATTACAAGGAATGGATGATAACGCCGCAGGTTTAGGTGTCATGCTGGAACTGGCAGAACGCCTGAAAAATACGCCAACCGAATATGGTATTCGTTTTGTGGCGACCAGTGGCGAAGAGGAAGGGAAATTAGGTGCTGAGAATTTGCTCAAGCGGATGAGTGATACCGAAAGGAAAAATACGCTGCTGGTGATTAATCTCGATAACTTAATTGTCGGCGATAAATTGTATTTCAACAGTGGCGTAAAAACCCCTGAAGCAGTAAGGAAATTAACGCGAGACAGGGCGCTGGCAATTGCCCGCAGTCATGGAATTGCCGCCACGACCAATCCGGGTTTGAATAAAAATTATCCGAAAGGCACCGGATGTTGTAATGACGCCGAAGTTTTCGACAAAGCCGGTATTGCCGTACTTTCGGTGGAAGCGACAAACTGGAATCTGGGAAATAAAGACGGTTATCAGCAACGCGCAAAAACAGCCGCATTCCCTGAGGGAACCAGCTGGCATGATGTAAGACTGGATAATCAACAGCATATTGATAAGGCACTTCCTGGAAGAATAGAACGCCGCTGCCGTGATGTAATGCGGATAATGCTACCGCTGGTGAAGGAGCTGGCGAAGGCGTCTTGAGGAGTTTTAACTGATTATTCCTGTGCCTGCAGGAAATCAATGCCACCTGAAACAGAGTAAAAAAAGGGTGCAGGAGACCAAACCATCACAATTCAATACGCGGGGTTTTACCCCCGCGTGGTGGCTACTTCTTCGATTCGTAAGCGAGAACTGCCTTAAACTCCATACCACGTTCTCTGATACTCAACTCACACAACGAGTCGCCTACCATCAGCGTGAATCCCAGTACTGTAAAACACAGCACTATGATTGCCACAAGGGCATATTTTGTCAGCATCTCTTGCCTCCCTGCAAAGAAGAGACTAACATCCGAATTGCTACGTTCGAACGCTGGCCTCAGGTTGATAGAAATATCGCCTGGGGCTTTTGTCCATCTGGAACCTCGCGAATGCTTAACGCCAGACAGCCTCAAGCACCCGACACCATTCTATACCTGTTGATTCTCCCTGCGACGTTCACGTTTAAATGCCGGAATGCTGCTCGCAAAATAAAAACGCCCCCATCATTTCTGACAGAGGCGTTTAATTTATCCGGATAACATTTACCCTTCGTGTAATCCACATTCCCTTTTTAAGCCAAAGAAACGCGTTTCTTCTTCCGCCATGCCGGGTTCCCATTTACGGGTTGTATGAGTATCACCGACCGATAAATATCCTTCGTCCCATAATGGGTGATATTTCAGGCCATGTTTTTGCAGATACTGATAAATAGTTCGGTTATCCCAGTCTATAATCGGCAGCACTTTAAATACGCCACGCTGGATAGCCAGCACCGGTAAATTGGCGCGGCTGCCAGATTGTTCACGGCGTAATCCTGCAAACCAGGTTTGCGCATTCAGCTCTTTCAGCGCCCGGTTCATCGGTTCGACTTTGTTGATCTCATTGTACTTTTCAATGCCTTCAACGCCCTGCTCCCACAGTTTGCCGTAGCGTGCTTCCTGCCAGGCGGCGCTTTCTTTTGCCCTGTAGACCTTCAGGTTCAGTTTGAGTTTGTCCGTTAACTCATCAATAAAGCGGTAGGTTTCCGGGAACAGATAACCAGTATCGGTGAGGATCACCGGAATATCCGGGCGAATCTGGTTCACCAGATGCAGGCTCACCGCTGCTTGAATACCGAAACTGGAAGAGAGCACATATTCACCGGGCAGATTTTCCAGCGCCCAGGCAACGCGGCCTTCAGCGTCCAGTTTTTCCAGTTGGGCGTTAGTTTCCGCCAGCGCCAGAATACGCTCTACCTTCGGCAGGTCATTCAGGGCGTTTAGATCGAGTCTGGACATAATTACCTCTGCACTTTTCCCCTCACCCTCTCCCAAAAGGAGAGGGAATAGTCAGGAGATGCGTTAATCCCACAAATCACGCGCCGGATCGAGCACCGGGCGAATGATGCCCGCACGCACCGTAAAGTCGCCGAAGCCTTCACCCGCTTCGCGCTCTTTCGCCCAGCGCCCTATCAGTTCATCAAGCGACGCCAGGATTTCCGGCTCGGTGATGTTTTCTTTATACATCCGTGGGATACGTGTCCCAATGCGGTTGCCGCCAAGATGCAGGTTGTAGCGACCCGGCGCTTTACCCACCAGGCCCACTTCCGCCAGCATCGCGCGACCACAACCGTTCGGGCAGCCTGTTACACGCATCACGATATGCTCATCGCTGACGCCATGTTTCGCCATTAAATTATCGATGTTATCGATAAACGATGGCAGGAATCGCTCAGCTTCGGCCATCGCCAACGGACACGTTGGGAACGACACGCAGGCCATTGAGTTTTCACGCTGCGGCGTGACGGCATTCATCAACCCGCTCTCTTTGGCGATCTTCTCGATCTTCGCTTTCTCACTTTCCGGTACACCGGCGATGATCAGATTCTGGTTCGCCGTAATGCGGAAATCGCCTTTGTGGATCTTCGCGATCTCCAGCAAGCCGGTTTTCAGCGGACGCCCCGGATAATCGAGAATACGACCATTTTCGATAAACAGCGTCAGGTGCCATTTGTCGTCAATACCTTTAATCCAGCCGATGCGATCGCCGCGTCCGGTGAACTCATACGGACGGATCGGTTCGAACTTGATCCCCGCACGACGTTCCACTTCCGCTTTAAACGTCTCGACCCCCACACGTTCCAGCGTGTATTTGGTTTTGGCATTTTTACGATCGGTTCGATTACCCCAGTCACGCTGAGTCGTCACGACGGCTTCCGCCACCGCCAGCGTATGCTCCAGCGGCAGATAGCCAAACTCGCTCGCGGTGCGGGCGTAGGTTTTTTTGTTACCGTGTTCGATAGACAGCCCACCGCCCACCAGCAAATTGAAGCCTACCAGCTTGCCGTTCTCCGCTATTGCCACAAAGTTCATGTCATTGGCGTGCAGATCGATGTCGTTCTGCGGCGGGATCACTACCGTCGTTTTAAACTTACGCGGTAAATAGGTCTGACCGAGGATCGGTTCTTCATCAGTGGTGGCGACTTTCTCCTGATCGAGCCAAATCTCCGCATATGCACGAGTACGTGGCAGCAGGTGCTCAGAAATTTTCTTCGCCCATTCATACGCTTCCGCGTGCAGCTGCGATTCAAACGGGTTCGAGGTGCAAAGCACGTTACGGTTCATGTCGTTGGCGGTTGCCAGCGCATCAAGCCCGACCGAGTGCAGCATCTGGTGTGCCGGCTTGACGTTCTTTTTCAGAATGCCGTGAAACTGGAACGTCTGGCGGTTGGTCAGACGAATGCTGCCGTAAATCGTGTTGTCTTCAGCAAATTTATCAATCGCCTGCCATTGTCTGGTGGTGATCACCCCACCAGGCAGACGGCAACGCAGCATCATCGCGTGACGCGGTTCCAGCTTCTGCTCGGCACGCTCAGCGCGGATATCGCGGTCATCCTGCTGATACATACCGTGGAAACGGATCAGCAGAAAGTTGTCGCCTTTAAAGCCGCCGGTCAGGCCGTCGTTTAAATCTTCAGCAATCGTGCCGCGCAGGTAGTTGCTCTCAAGCTTCATGCGCTCCGCGTCTGCCAGTTTACCTTCGACCACTAAAGGCCCTGGATGTTTTTCGCTCATTAGTAGACATCTCGCTGATAACGGCGCTCAACGCGCAGCTCACTTAAAAATTCATCCGCCGCTTCGGTGTCCATGCCACCAAATTCGGCAATCACTTCCAGAAGTGCCTGTTCAACGTCTTTCGCCATGCGATTGGCGTCGCCGCAGACATAAATGTGGGCACCGTCATTGATCCAGCGCCACAGCTCTGCACCCTGTTCGCGCAGTTTGTCTTGTACGTAAATTTTTTCTTTTTGATCGCGCGACCAGGCGAGATCAATACGCGTTAGCACGCCTTCTTTGACGTAACGCTGCCATTCCACCTGATAGAGGAAATCTTCCGTAAAATGCGGATTACCAAAGAACAGCCAGTTTTTACCCGGCGCTTCGTCGGCGGCACGCTGCTGCATAAAGGCGCGGAACGGCGCGATGCCCGTACCGGGGCCAATCATAATCACCGGAGTTTCGGGGTTAGCAGGCAAACGGAAGTTGTCGTTATGTTCGATAAACACCCGAACTTCGCCCTCTTCTTCCACGCGATCGGCGAGGAAGCTGGAGGCACCACCCGCACGGGCGCGGCCTTCCACGTCATAACGCACAACGCCGACGGTGATGTGCACTTCGCTCTCGACTTCCGCCTGCGATGAGGCGATGGAATACAGGCGCGGTGTCAGTGGGCGCAAAATACCGATGAATGCATCAGCGTCCAGTTGCGCCGGAGAGAAACGCAACATATCGACAATTGGCGTGGTTGCCGCGTAATGCTGCAACTTCGCTTTATCGCCCACCAGCGGCAGCAGCGTTTCACTGCGCGTTAAAGTGGCGTAGTTCTCAACAATATTCGCGGTGTTGACGGTCAGTTCGAAGTGCCACTGTAAGGCTTCTGCCAGCGGTAGCGTTTTGCCGTCAACGGTGACGGGTTCATCGCCTTTCAACCACAGCAGTTCAACAATCTCTTTTACCAGTGCTGGATCGTTCTGATACCAGACGCCCAGCGCGTCGCCCGGCTGATAGCGCAGGCCTGAATCACCTAAATCGATTTCGATATGGCGAACGTCTTTTTCAGAATTGCGTCCGGTAATTTTCTGGTTAACCGAAAGGCTCGCCACCAGCGGCGCCTCTTTGCTATACGGGCTGGTGTGAATTTCATTTACCGCGCCAGTAGCGACGGATTGCGAAGGTGCCGCAACAGGTGCGCGGGACTTCAGAACATCAACCACGCGGGCGCGCCATTCGCTGGCGGCTGCCTGATATTCAACGTCAGCATCAACACGATCGAGCAGGCGTTCACCGCCCAGTTCCGCCAGCTTGCTGTCAAAATCTTTACCGGACTGGCAGAAAAACTCATAAGAGGTGTCACCAAGGCTAAACACGGCAAAAGCGGTATTTTCCAGCTTCGGCGCTTTTTTGGAGAACAGGAACTTATGCAGCGCGACGGCTTCTTCCGGCGGTTCCCCTTCCCCTTGTGTTGAAGTCACCACGATAAGCAGTTTTTCACTGGCGATTTGTTTGAATTTATAGTCGCCTGCGTTCACCAGCTTAACTTTCAGTTTTGCCGTTAATAAGTCGTCACGTAACGCTTCAGCGACCCGGCGAGCATTACCCGTTTGCGAAGCGGAGATGATAGTGATACCCGGCATTTCTGCGCCAGGCGCAGGTGTAGCTGTAAGTGTACCTGGCTGCTGGTTAAGTATTCCCCAGAAATAGCCGGATACCCACGCAAGCTGGGTAGGTGTCAAATCAGTAGTGGCTGCCTGGAGGCGAGCCAGTTGCTCCGGGTTCAGCGGAAGCAAAGCGGAAGGTGGGGCCTGTGTCGTCATTCGTCGTTATGTTCCAGTAAGCAAAGCTGTTTCTGCGCCCTGTCTGCGCCCATAAAACAAAAGAGAAGGTAAGGTTAACGGGGCGAACGGTGTGGATTAAAGACGGGATAGCGATAACTAATAACCAAATCGACTAACCTGTTTTAGCAATAGTCTTTAACAACAAAATAGATTTATTAACCCAATGAAAAATAAATAAATATTGAACATCATTAAGATAATTAGGCTATTTTGCGCAACAAACCCATTTTAGATAATGCGAAAAAACAGGCTTTCCGGTACTCTACGCCCGTTTTGTCGTCCTGTAGAGAAATTATGATGTCCACCACGTTATTTAAAGATTTCACCTTCGAAGCCGCTCACCGCTTACCACACGTCCCACAAGGGCATAAATGTGGTCGCCTTCACGGGCACTCTTTTATGGTGCGCCTGGAAATTACCGGGGAAGTCGATCCGCATACGGGCTGGATTATCGATTTCGCTGAACTGAAAGCGGCATTTAAACCAACCTATGATCGCCTCGATCACTATTATCTCAATGATATTCCAGGTCTGGAAAACCCGACCAGCGAGGTTTTAGCAAAATGGATTTGGGATCAGGTTAAACCGGTTGTTCCGCTGTTAAGTGCAGTTATGGTGAAAGAAACCTGCACCGCAGGTTGCATCTATCGCGGCGAATGATAAGAGTGTGTCGGCGGTCAATTTCCCTTAAGTAACGCTATGTTAGGGTGTTGCGCTCTGGATATGTGGGGCACGGCGTAACGCCATTAACGGCTGTGCAAGTTTGGGGGCGGCGATTAATACAGCAGTAGGTCTGGGTCTGTATCCGGATTACGCAACGGCGATCGACAAAATGGTTCGCGTGAAAGATATCTTTATGCCTGTTGAGTGCAATGCCAAACGCTACGACGCGATGAATAAAGGTATTTTCAAAGACCTAACCAAACACACCGATGTGATTTTGAAAAAATCGTATGAAGTGATGCATGGTGAACTGGGGAGTGCGGATTCGATCCAGAGCTGGTCGAATGAGTAAGTAAGGAAGACCGGGCGGGAAACTGCCCGGGCTGAACCCTACTGAAAGGTTTATCCCCGCTGACGCGGGGAACATAAGTTCGGCAACTTAAAAAATGAGAACAAGTCCGGTTTATCCCTGTTTTTACAAGGAATATTAACTGCAATCGATATCCTTAGAATAAAGGACAACGCGAATCGTACTTTATCAATTCTCACTTAAAGTATGAACTGAATATCTTTACCCATAAGAACTATTTATCAATAGTGCATAAAATGGGTTATGCAAAACTACTAATTAACCTCAAAAAACAACCGCAAATTATACTGATTCATTCCTTAATCAATGAACAATAAGTTCAAAAATCAAACTCTTCTTTAGTTTTATTCTGAAAAATTAATTAATAGCCGGATATATTGCTGAAAATGAAACAAGATAGTAGAAGGTTTTAATAGTTTAAGTAATTATACAAATGCCAGTTTAATTAAAATTGAGTTTTTTGTGTTGATAAGTGTGAAATTCTCGGGGGTAGAGAGTTATTTTGAACTACCTGGATATGTTGTTTATTGCTGATACAGGGAACGAAAAATAATATGGGAAATAGAGGACGGGTGATGCGGTTTATCCCCGCTGGCGCGGGGAACTCTCTGCCAGCGTATCGCGGCGGGCGATCTGCCCCGGTTTATCCCCGCTGACGCGGGGAACTCTAACAATCCACTCAGGGTGCCGTTGTGCAAAGCGGTTTATCCCCGCTGACGCGGGGAACTCTTGAGTTCATGATGCTCATGTTTTTCGGCCTCCGGTTTATCCCCGCTGACGCGGGGAACTCTCTAAACATAACCTATTATTAATTAATGATTTTTTAAGCCAGTCACAATCTACCAACTTTACAGGATCACACAAACAACACATCTACTATGTTAAAGAGCACTTAATCCATTGACTGAAAAGGTAAATATTTAAAATAAATCTATAAAAACTAAAATCTACCAAACTTCACCGCAATAATTTTCACTCCAGCGAAAAATTAACGCCACAGCATTTGTAGAGAATGGTAATGATTAGTCCAGGATGGGCAAAATGGAGTAGTTTCAGAGGCGACAAAGAATATAAATGAGTGGAGTTATTTACAGGTTCCACTCATTTTCAACGCTTATAAATGTTTAATCAGGCAATATTCAAATATTTATGCGTTTGCATCGACAAACGCCAGTTCCGCGCAATGCAGGTTTCAATACACAAACGCGTGGCATCATCCTTCTGGCTAATCGGCTGAAGGGCAATTACTCGCGGTTTATCATCGGTCAGCGTCGCCAACAATTCATCCAGTGCTTCAATATCCCGTACGCGCCCAACAGGATGTTTAATTTCATTGGCTCGTTCCAGTGCCTGAGACAACACTTCATAACCGCCACGCATATTTATTTTTGGCGACACGGTAACCCAGGTATTCGGTGTGCAACGCACTTCATGAGTGCCGCTGGTTTCGATCTGGCAGCTAAAACCATTCTTTTCGAGCAGGTCGGTCAATGGCAGCAAATCATGAATACAAGGCTCACCACCAGTAATCACCACGTGACGCGCGGTGTATCCCTGACGACCGATGACTGCGAGCAAGTCTTCACTGCTCGCTGCCCCCCACTTATCACTCTCTTTGGTTTTCGCCAAAATGCTGAAAAGAGAAACTTCCCGATCCTCAAGTTTTTCCCACGTGTGTTTGGTATCACACCAGGCACAGCCGACCGGGCATCCCTGTAAACGAATAAAAATGGCGGGGACGCCGGTAAAGTAACCCTCACCTTGCAGGGTCTGGAACATCTCGTTAATCGGGTACTGCATAGCATTCTCTGTAAAGTGGATAATTGTTAATTATTGCAGATCCTACCGCAATATTCATGCTTTATTAACATTCTGTTACATGCGGGTTTAAGATAAAAAAGTGAATCAGATCATTAAGGAAATAATGAAACGACGTATTATGTCCTGGGGTATTAAACTAAAGGGATTTAAACATGTTCAGAACATTCATCGTAATTATATTTATTTTCAATTTATCAGGTTGTGGATATAACGATATTCAAACTTATGACGAGCAGGTTAATTCATCCTGGTCAGAAGTTCTGAATCAGTATCAACGCCGCGCCGACCTTATTCCTAATCTCGTCGCCAGTATTAAAGGTTATTCCAGCCATGAAAAAGAAGTGTTGGAAGCCGTAACATTGGCGCGTAGCCAGGCTAATCGCGCCAGCAGCGATCTTCAGCAAGCTCCGGGAGATGCGCAAAAATTACAAGCCTGGCAGCAAGCTCAGTCGCAGCTGACACGTACACTCGGCCAGCTAACGATTATTAGTGAGCGTTATCCTGAATTAAAGGCTCAGGAACTCTATCAAAATTTGATGGTACAACTTGAAGGAAGTGAAAACCGAATTACCGTTGCGCGAGGAAGATATATTAAAGCCATTGAACAATATAATGTTACCATCCGCAAATTTCCCGCAGTATTAACCGCAAAGGTAATGGATTACACACCGAAGAAAAATTATTTGCCAGATGATGTCGCCGCAGTAAGTAAAGCCCCAACAATAGATTTTAGCCAGAATACTCATGCTCATTAAGCGGAGAAGCCCTATGCGAAATTTTATCTTTCTTATGGCTTTCTTCTGTTCATCTGCGTTTGCCACGCAAATTCCAGTACCTGAAATACCCAAGTATGTAAATGATTTAACTGACACATTGACGAACAACGAAGTAAACACCCTGACCAACCAGATTAAAGCCCTGACGCAAAAAAATCAGGCGCAGCTGGTCGTGTTAGTGGTTGAAACAACAGGCGATGAAACCATCGAACAGTACGCAACGCGGGTATTCGATAGCTGGAAGCCAGGTGATAAAGACCGCGATGATGGCATTCTGCTGTTAGTCGCCTGGCAGGATCATACCGTGCGTATTGAAATCGGTTACGGGCTGGAAGGCGTTATTACGGATGCACAGTCCGGACAAATTATTCGCAACAGTATTATTCCAGCATTTAAAAATGGCGACCTGGCTGGCGGTTTGCAAGAGGGAATCAGCGATATTGAAAGTCGTCTGACAGAGGATAATTTAGCAACGATAACACCGACCGATCACCCTTTACCCTTTAGCGGTTGGTGGGCTTTGTTGGCCTGGGCGATAGTACTGACCTTTATTTCCGCCAGGGGATATATCAAAACGCTGGGATTGATTTGCTTCGCAGCTGTTGTACTAGCCTTTGTTTTACCTATTGCCGGTTTCAGCGGAAGCTGGGGAGTGCTCGCAACATTACTCTGCTTCGCCACACCATTTCTGGCTGTCGCCATCGCCTTTACCCCTTTCGGCAGAAAAGTGCGTGATTCAATGCGTAATGCCAACCAGCCATCACGTCATACCAGAAGCAATTCTAACTACAGAGATTCGTCGTCATCATCATCCTCTTCTTTCGACAATGACAATTTCAGCGGTGGCGGCGGTTCATCTGGTGGCGGTGGCGCTTCCGGGCGCTGGTAACGAAAGGAATTGCTATGCGTATTTTTATCCTGATTCTGGCGCTATTCGTTTTTCCTGTATTCGCTGAACAAGTGCCATATGTAACGGACTTGACCGGGACGTTAACGTCAGAAGAACAAATTGCTTTAACTCAACAATTACAGACTCTCGAGCAGCAAAACCACTTCCAGGTGGCTGTGTTGGTTGTGCCGACCACAGGGGGCAAAAACATTAAACTTGCAGCCTCGCAGAGCTACGGGGTATATCACTGGAAACCCGTTGGAGAGAAGCGGTACGGCGAAGGTATCTTAATTCTCGTCGTTTGGCCGGAAGGGCGGGCGTCAATGAAGATTGGACATGGACTGGAAGAAATGTTGCCACCAGAACAAGCTTCGCAAATTGTTCGTTACCGTATGCAATCAGAGTTTGAAAAAAACAATCTCTTCGCCGGGTTAACGCAGGGAGTTGAAGGCATAGCTCTGTTTACCCATACCAAAGCGAACCTTAGTCCACTGGATGCTTTAGCCAATCATCTGTTTGCTAATCCGCAACGCTCACTGCCATGTCTTGCCTGGACATTGCTGATGATCGCCATTATTGCCGCCGTCTGGCGCTTCATCGATAATCCCGGACCTGTAATATGGCTTATTTCACTGGCAACCCCCGTCGTTTGGTTTTGCTTCTTTCGTGATGATGTCATCATTCGGCGAATATCTTTCGTATGCATAAGTTTATTGTTTACTGCCAAATGCTGGCGGCGCCTGATGGTGTTTTTTCATATGAACCGCGCATTCTCCATGATGCTGGCACCAAAGAATAAAAACACCAAAGCAATAAAACAAAATACGCCTCTGCAACATCCTAAGTCAGGACGAAATTCATTGTTTGTCGTGCTGCTGATAATTGTTGTGGGATGGTGCCTGGTTTTCGCCAGTAATAAAGATATGGCATTGATATCAACAATTATCGGGCTGACTGATTATTTTATCGGGCCAATAACCATTGCTGGCATCGTTCTGCTGATCATTGTGGCTATATTTACTGGCAATCTTAAACTGGGTTCCAGTGCAAAAAATAACAAAAAAACGGGGAGTCGTGCTGCTCATTCTCGCTCTTCGTCGAGAAATTCTTTTCGTGGCGGGGGCGGATCTTCAGGAGGCGGCGGTTCATCCGGACGCAGGTGATCAATATGCGCTTAATCTTTTTTCTACTCATATTGTGGTGCGTTCCTGTGTTTGCCCAGCAAATTGCTGTACCGGAACTACACCAACAGGTGACCGATCTTACTGATACATTAAGTTCACCTGAGCAACAATCTCTGACACTGCAGTTACAGAAGATTGCACAGAATACGCGGGCGCAGGTCGCTATATTAGTGGTGCCATCCACTGGTGAAGATACCATTGAACAATATGCAACACGCGTTTTTGATAGCTGGAAGTTGGGCGATGTACAGCGTAACGATGGTATTTTACTCCTGGTCGCCTGGGAAGATCATACCGTCCGTATTGAAGTTGGCTATGGACTGGAGGGCGTTGTTACCGACCTGCAAGCGGCAAAGATTATCAGTGATATATTGATCCCCGCGTTCAAAAACGATGATCTTATGGGAGGGTTAACACTGGCCAGCGAAAATATCGGCGCGCTTCTGTTGAATGGTGAATTGCCAGAAAGCAGCGGAAATCATTACAGTATCAAAACTCCAATTCCATTATCGATTGCTGTCATTATTTTACTGGCTGTACTTTCGTATTTTATTATTTTTACCGATCCATCAAATCTACCGTGGATTGCCCTCACTGCCGCAATTTACGGGATGGTATTCCTCTATGTTGCCGAGCCAGGACCATGGACGAATTTAATCGTTGCCTGCGGTATGTTAACGCCTTTTGCGATCGTACCGCTGCTTATCTTCTGGCTTCTGGTGAATAAAAAGTTACGCGCCAAATACAAGAAGCTCGGTAAAGAAAGAGCTTCAAGAAAAGGTTCTTCTTCATCCTCTTCCGGTGGAGGTTCAAGTGGCGGCGGATTTAGCGGAGGTGGCGGCGCGTCCGGCCGCTGGTAACTCAACCATAAAAAATGCCAGCCCGGAGGCTGGCATTTTTAAATCAGATAAAGTCAGACTTATGCCTGGCCTTTGATCTCTTTACGACCGTTGTACGGTGCTTTTTCGCCCAGAGCTTCTTCAATACGAATCAGCTGGTTGTATTTAGCAACACGGTCAGAACGGCTCATAGAACCGGTTTTGATCTGGCCTGCAGCAGTACCAACAGCCAGGTCAGCGATGGTAGCGTCTTCAGTTTCGCCAGAACGGTGAGAGATTACTGCAGTGTAGCCAGCGTCTTTCGCCATCTTGATTGCAGCCAGAGTTTCGGTCAGAGAACCGATCTGGTTGAATTTGATCAGGATGGAGTTAGCGATACCTTTTTCGATACCTTCTTTCAGGATCTTGGTGTTGGTTACGAACAGGTCGTCACCAACCAGCTGGATTTTGTCGCCCAGAACTTTGGTCTGGTATGCGAAACCGTCCCAGTCAGATTCGTCCAGACCGTCTTCGATAGAAACGATCGGGTACTGTTTGGTCAGTTCTTCCAGGAAGTGAGTAAATTCTTCAGAGGTGAACGCTTTGTTGCCTTCGCCAGCCAGAACGTATTTACCGTCTTTGTAGAATTCAGAAGCTGCGCAGTCCATCGCCAGAGTGATGTCTTTGCCCAGTTCATAACCAGCAGCTTTAACAGCTTCAGCGATTACAGCCAGAGCTTCAGCGTTGGAACCCAGGTTCGGCGCATAGCCACCTTCGTCACCAACAGCAGTGTTCATGCCTTTCGCTTTCAGAACTTTTGCCAGGTGATGGAAAACTTCAGAACCCATGCGGATGGCTTCTTTCACAGTTTTCGCGCCAACCGGCTGAATCATGAATTCCTGGATATCGACGTTGTTGTCAGCGTGCTCACCACCGTTGATGATGTTCATCATCGGAACCGGCATGGAGTATTTGCCCGGAGTACCGTTCAGTTCAGCAATGTGCTCGTACAGCGGCATACCTTTAGCAGCTGCAGCAGCTTTGGCGTTAGCCAGAGATACAGCCAGGATTGCGTTCGCGCCGAATTTGGATTTGTTTTCGGTGCCGTCCAGGTCGATCATGATCTTGTCAATGCCAGCCTGATCTTTGGCATCTTTGCCAATCAGCGCCTGAGCGATCGGGCCGTTAACCGCAGCAACAGCTTTGGTTACGCCTTTGCCCAGGAAACGGGATTTGTCGCCATCGCGCAGTTCCAGTGCTTCACGGGAACCAGTAGAAGCACCTGACGGAGCAGCTGCCATACCGACGAAACCACCCTCCAGGTGTACTTCGGCTTCAACAGTCGGGTTACCACGGGAGTCGATGATTTCACGACCGATGATTTTTACGATTTTGGACATTAGGGTTTCCTCAAGTCACTAGTTAAACTAAAACTCCAGACAAACAACGCGTACCCTGGGTACGCGTTGCCGTTCTAACTTTTTTACTTACTTCGCCTGACGTTTCTGGAACTCGCTGGCGGCTTTCACAAAGCCGGCAAACAGCGGGTGACCATCACGTGGAGTAGAAGTAAACTCCGGATGGAACTGACAAGCCACGAACCACGGGTGATTCGGAACTTCGATGATCTCGACCAACTGATCATCCCCGGAACGGCCCGCAACGCGCAGACCTGCATCTTCAATCTGTTTCAACAGCATGTTGTTGACTTCGTAACGGTGACGATGACGCTCAACAATTGTCGGCGCATTGTACAGTTGGCGAACCAGGCTATCGTCAACCAACTGGCACTGCTGTGCGCCGAGACGCATGGTGCCGCCGAGATCGCTCTTCTCGCTACGAACTTCAACGTTGCCGTTTTCATCGCGCCACTCGGTAATCAGCGCCACAACCGGGTACTTACAGTCTGGCACAAATTCCGTAGAGTTGGCGTTCTCCATATTGGCAACATGGCGAGCGTAATCAATTAACGCCACCTGCATACCCAGGCAAATGCCCAGATAAGGAATATTGTTCTCACGCGCAAAGCGCGCGGTAGTAATCATGCCTTCTACGCCACGATAGCCGAAACCGCCAGGTACGAGGATCGCGTCCAGACCTTTAAGGATTTCAACACCGCGCGTTTCAACATCTTGTGAATCGATCAGTTTGATGTTGACGCTGACACGATTTTTCAGCCCGCCGTGTTTCAGTGCTTCAATCACGGATTTATAAGCGTCCGGCAGTTCGATGTACTTACCGACCATACCGATGGTGACTTCACTCACCGGATTCGCTTCTTCAAAGATAACCTGTTCCCATTCGGACAGATCCGCTTCCGGGCAGTTCAAGCTGAATCGTTTACAAATATAATCGTCCAGCCCCTGAGATTTCAACAGGCCCGGAATTTTATAGATGGAATCGACGTCTTTCAGAGAAATAACCGCTTTTTCCGGAACATTACAGAACAATGCAATCTTCGCACGTTCGTTTGCCGGTACGGCGCGATCTGAACGACAAATCAGGATGTCAGGCTGGATACCGATAGAGAGCAGCTCTTTTACAGAGTGCTGAGTCGGTTTGGTTTTGACTTCACCAGACGCTGCCATGTACGGCACCAGTGTCAGGTGCATAAACAGAGTATGTTCGCGGCCAATTTCAACAGCCAACTGGCGAATCGCTTCGAGGAACGGCAGGGATTCAATATCACCTACAGTACCGCCGATTTCTACCAGAACCACGTCGTGGCCTTCGCCACCAGCAAGAACGCGTTCTTTGATAGCGTTAGTAATGTGCGGGATAACCTGTACGGTTGCGCCCAGATAGTCGCCACGGCGTTCTTTACGCAGAACGTCAGAGTAGATACGACCCGTGGTAAAGTTGTTACGGCGGCTCATTTTGGTACGAATGAAACGCTCGTAGTGCCCCAGGTCCAGGTCGGTTTCAGCGCCGTCTTCAGTAACGAACACTTCCCCGTGTTGGATTGGGCTCATAGTACCTGGATCGACGTTGATGTACGGATCCAGTTTCATGATGGTCACATTGAGGCCACGGGCTTCAAGAATGGCTGCGAGGGAGGCTGCGGCAATGCCTTTACCCAGAGAGGATACGACCCCGCCGGTCACAAAAATATAGTTCGTTGTCATGCTGAACCTGAGAAGTTAGGTTGAAAAGACGATGGAATAACCAGGACGGGAAAGCAGTATACCCGAACATGACCTGTGCCACAAACTTTCATTATCCCTCCTCTTCGCCAGCGCACTATTGAAATCAGGAGTGAGAAAATAGCCCCTTTGGGGTAAATGTTTTTGACGCAAATCAATCGCTTGTCATTTAAAAAATGACACAAATCGCGCTTGACCGCGTAATTCCCTTAGAGATCAATTTCCTGCCGTTTTACTTGTTGCCAGACTTCTTCCATTGTTTCGAGGTCAACACCTGTCATTTCCAGTCCACGCGCGGCAACAATACGCTCCACTTCGCGAAAACGACGCTCGAATTTTTCGTTGGCTTTTTGCAATGCAATTTCCGCTTTTGTCCCTAAATGGCGAGCCAGATTGACCGTGGCAAACAACAGGTCACCCATTTCCTCCTCCAGTTTAGCCTGGTCGACAACAGCCTGCCGCGCCTCGTACATCACCTCGTCGATCTCTTCATAGACTTTATCGACTACCGGGCCAAGCGTCGTCCAGTCAAAGCCAACGTTGGCGCACCGTTTCTGAATTTTTTGCGCACGCATTAAGGCCGGTAAACTACGAGGAATATCGTCTAGCGCCGAATGCTGCGCTTTCTGCGCGCGTTCTTCGGTTTTGATTTGTTCCCAACGGACGAGCACTTCACTGCTGTTTTCGGCAGAACTGTCAGCAAAAACATGTGGATGTCGACGCTCTAATTTATCGCTGATTGCAGCGCAAATATCATTAAAGTCAAAGCGCCCTTCTTCCTGAGCCATTTGCGCGTAAAACACCACCTGGAACAATAGATCGCCAAGTTCACCGCGCAGATCGTCAAAGTCTTCGCGGGCAATGGCATCCAGCACTTCGTAGGTTTCTTCAAGGGTATAAGGTGCAATAGAGGCGAAAGTCTGCTCTTTATCCCACGGGCAGCCGTTTTCCGGGTCGCGAAGACGCTGCATAATAGTGAGCAAACGGTCGATTTGATTCATTGGAATGTCCTGAAAATTGCGGGTCTGTCAGGTGTAATACCTTCGAGTAAAAGATATCGTTGGATACGGCTGACGCCATATCCAGCTATGTAAGATTAATTCCCGTGCAACCGACGCGCATCGATAACATCCGGCACCTGATTGAGTTTACCCAGCACGCGCCCCAGCACCTGCAAGTTGTAAATTTCAATGGTCATGTCGATGGTCGCCAGTTGCTGTTTGGTATCGCTACGGCTGGCAACGCCAAGCACGTTCACCTTCTCGTTGGCGAGAATGGTCGTGATATCACGTAACAACCCGCTACGATCATTCGCCAGAACGCGAACCACCAGCGAATACCCGGCGGAGTAGCTCTCGCCCCATACAGCGTCAACAATGCGTTCCGGCGCATGGGAGCGCAGTTCCGCCAGTTGTTCACAATCGGCGCGGTGTACTGAAATACCACGTCCCTGGGTAATGAAGCCGACAATCTCATCACCAGGAATCGGCTGGCAGCAGCGCGCGATATGGTGCATCAGGTTGCCGACACCTTCGACTACCACGCGACCGTTATCTTTACTGCGGTTTTGCGGTGTGTAGCTTTTTTGCTGAAGCTGCTTCAGCGCGGCGGCGTCCTGCTCTTCGGCACTCGGCTTATTAAATTGCGATTGCAGGAAGTTGACCATCTGATTGAGACGGATATCCCCGCCACCAATCGCCGCCAACAACTCGTCGACATCATTGAAGTTGTAACGCGGCAGCAGATGTTTTTCTGCTTCTTTCAGGCTGATCCCCAGATGTTCCAGCTCGTCGTCAAGGATTTGCCGTCCTGCCAGAATGTTTTTGTCACGATCCTGTTTACGGAACCAGGCGTGAATTTTCGAACGCCCACGGCTGGTTGTGACGTAACCGAGGTTTGGGTTTAACCAGTCACGGCTGGGGTTCGGCTGTTTCTGGGTGATAATTTCGATCTGGTCGCCCATCTGCAACTGGTAGGTGAACGGTACGATGCGCCCGCCAATTTTTGCCCCGATGCAGCGGTGCCCGACATCACTGTGGATGTGGTACGCGAAGTCCAGCGGCGTTGATCCCGCAGGTAAATCAACCACATCACCTTTCGGCGTAAAGACGTACACCCGGTCGTCAAAGACCTGGCTGCGTACTTCATCGAGCATTTCGCCGGAATCAGCCATCTCTTCCTGCCAGGCAATCAGTTTACGCAGCCAGGCAATCCGGTCTTCATGTCCCGAACGCGCGCCGCCAGCAGCCGCGCCCTCTTTATATTTCCAGTGCGCAGCAACACCCAGTTCTGCATCTTCATGCATCTGTTTGGTGCGGATTTGGATCTCAACGGTTTTACCGCCCGGCCCCAGCACCACGGTATGAATAGACTGGTAGCCGTTTGGTTTCGGGTTAGCGACGTAATCGTCGAACTCATCCGGCAGGTGGCGATAGTGAGTGTGCACTATCCCCAGTGCAGCATAGCAGTCCTGTAAACGCTCGGCGACGATACGTACTGCACGGACATCAAACAGCTCGTCAAAGGCAAGGTTCTTTTTCTGCATTTTGCGCCAGATGCTGTAGATGTGTTTCGGGCGACCATAGACTTCAGCTTTAACGCCTTCAGCTTTCATCTCAGCGCGCAGATGCCCGACAAACTCTTCAATGTAGTGTTCGCGGTCGAGACGGCGCTCATGCAGCAGTTTTGCAATGCGTTTGTATTCGGTCGGGTGGAGATAACGGAAGCAGTAATCTTCCAGTTCCCATTTCAGTTGCCCGATCCCGAGACGGTTCGCCAGCGGCGCATAGATATTGGTGCACTCTTTTGCTGCCAGTACGCGTTCATCTTCCGGCGCGTCTTTCACTTCGCGCAGATGAGCAATACGCTCAGCCAGTTTGATGACCACACAGCGGAAATCATCGACCATCGCCAATAACATCCGGCGAACGTTATCGACCTGTTCAGAGGAAACAGAATCGGTGTGCGTCGCTTTCAGCTGGCGGATCGCCGCCATATCTCGCACGCCGTGAATAAGGTTGACGACCGACTTACCGACGCTCTCACGCAGCACATCTTCGCTGACTACGTTGGCATCCGCCAGAGGGAACAGCAGCGCCGCCCGCAGCGTGTCAATGTCCATACTTAATGTCGAGAGGATCTCCACCATCTCAACACCACGCCACAATAGCAGACTGGCATCCGGATGCCCCTGCGTCTGCTGCAGACAATACGCCCAGGTTTCGGCTAAGCACTCACACGACTTCTGGCTGGTAATACCCAGACTTGCGATCCATTTTTGCGGATCAAATTCACCAGCCTTATTGATATGTGCACTTCTTACCGCAACCATCGTCCTCTCCTTTAGGGACCAGACCTGCCGAAATCAGCAAATCGTAACTATTTTACGCGCGAGAAAAGTACCATCGATTCCAGATGCCCCGTGTGTGGGAACATATCCAGCATCGCCAGTCGCGCAATGGTATATCCTGCTTTTAATAACGCTTCGCTATCCCGAGCCAGCGTTGCAGGGTTACAGGATACATAAACTATACGAATGGGTTCCAGTTTTATAATTTGTTGCATAACACCTGCGGCACCTGCTCGCGCTGGGTCCAGCAACACTTTATCGAAGCCGCTTTTCGCCCACGGCTGCTTTGTGACATCTTCTTCAAGATTTTCGTGATAAAACGTCACATTTTGTAAGCCATTAAGACGCGCATTCTGCTGGCCTTTTTCCACCAGTGCCGGAACACCTTCTACACCCACTACGTTTGCCGCACGAGTGGCTAACGGCAGCGTAAAATTGCCCATGCCGCAGAACAGATCCAGCACGCGCTCGTCAGGTTGCACATCCAGCCACTCCAGCGCGCGCGCCACCATTTTCTGGTTCACGCCCGCGTTGACCTGAATAAAATCACGCGGGCTAAAAGTTAAGCGCAACCCGTTTGAGTCATACCAGGGCATCTCACCAGAGACCGTTTCGAGTATCTCACTATCGGGGGCGAGATACAGATCCAGGCCTTCAGAATGCGAAAAGCATTCCAGTTTTTCGCGATCTGCCGAACTTAGCGGTGCGGTATGGCGCAAAATCATCAGCGTGCCGCTGGTTGCCTGCACCAGTTCAACATGCCCAAGGTGGCGCATTCCCTGTAAGCTCGTCAGACATGCTCTGACTTTGGGCAGCAATGCTTCAAGTTGGGGCACTAAAACAGGGCATTGTTTAACATCAACAATGTCACTGGAACCCGCTTTGCGAAATCCCATCTGGAGCTGTTGTGTTTTCGGCTGAAAGTTCAGACTTAAACGCGCACGGCGCCGATAGCCCCAGGGGACGTCGGCGATCACTTCAGAGACGTCGTGTTTCATTAACCGGGCGAGCGCCGCACTTTTGCTGCGCTGCTGTAAATCCACGCTGGCGTGTTGTTGCTGACAGCCACCGCATACGCCAAAATGAGGGCAGCGTGGCGTTTCGCGTTCCGGGCTGTCGCTTAACCGCCGTACGACTTTAGCGCGGGCATACTGTTTTTTATCTTCAGTAACAGTCACTTCCGCGTTTTCCTGCGGTAATACTCCGGGGATAAATAACGTTTTGCCGTTATGTCGCGCCACGCCCTGACCAAAAGAGTCGAGGTCGTTGACTGAAACGGTTATGATCTGACGCGTCGTCGTGCGTCGTTTTGCAGAGTAGAATTGCGCCATTGGCGAGACTTTCTCAATTTAACAGTGTGACCTTAATTGTCCCATAACGGAACTCCATGACCAACTACAGCCTGCGCGCACGCATGATGATTCTGATCCTGGCACCGACCGTCCTTATTGGTTTATTGCTGAGTATCTTTTTCGTCGTACACCGCTATAACGACTTGCAGCGTCAACTGGAAGATGCCGGTGCCAGCATTATTGAGCCACTTGCCGTTTCTACTGAATATGGCATGAGCCTGCAAAATCGCGAATCTATCGGTCAGTTAATAAGCGTACTGCATCGTCGCCATTCCGATATTGTTCGCGCGATTTCGGTTTATGATGAAAATAACCGACTTTTTGTCACCTCCAATTTTCATCTTGATCCTTCATCAATGCAGCTCGGCAGCAACGTGCCGTTTCCTCGCCAGCTCACTGTCACACGTGACGGCGATATTATGATCCTGCGCACACCGATTATTTCCGAGAGTTATTCCCCCGACGAATCGCCCAGTAGCGATGCCAAAAATAGCCAGAATATGCTGGGATATATTGCGCTTGAGCTGGATCTCAAATCAGTTCGCTTGCAGCAATATAAAGAGATCTTTATTTCCAGCGTGATGATGCTGTTTTGTATCGGTATTGCGCTTATTTTTGGCTGGCGCTTAATGCGCGATGTAACCGGCCCAATTCGTAACATGGTAAATACCGTCGACCGCATCCGTCGTGGGCAACTCGACAGCCGGGTGGAAGGATTTATGCTCGGCGAACTAGATATGCTGAAAAACGGTATCAACTCGATGGCAATGTCGCTGGCAGCTTATCACGAAGAGATGCAGCACAATATCGACCAGGCGACCTCCGATCTGCGGGAAACGCTGGAGCAGATGGAAATTCAGAACGTTGAGTTGGATCTGGCGAAAAAGCGCGCCCAGGAAGCGGCGCGTATTAAGTCCGAGTTTCTGGCAAATATGTCACACGAGCTGCGTACACCGCTGAATGGCGTTATTGGCTTTACCCGCCTGACGCTGAAAACAGAATTAACGCCAACGCAACGCGATCACCTGAATACCATTGAACGTTCGGCAAATAATTTGCTGGCAATTATTAATGATGTTCTCGACTTCTCGAAACTGGAAGCAGGTAAGCTGATTCTGGAAAGTATTCCATTCCCACTACGCAGCACGCTGGATGAAGTCGTTACTCTGCTGGCACATTCTTCTCACGATAAAGGGTTGGAACTGACGCTCAATATTAAAAGCGACGTGCCTGATAACGTGATCGGCGACCCACTGCGATTACAGCAAATCATCACTAACCTGGTGGGGAATGCAATTAAATTCACCGAGAATGGCAACATTGATATTCTGGTAGAAAAACGTGCGCTGAGTAATACCAAAGTGCAGATTGAAGTGCAGATTCGGGATACCGGCATTGGTATTCCTGAACGCGATCAATCGCGCTTATTCCAGGCCTTCCGACAGGCTGATGCCAGTATTTCCCGCCGTCATGGTGGCACCGGGCTGGGGCTGGTGATTACACAAAAACTGGTTAATGAAATGGGCGGCGATATTTCGTTCCATAGCCAGCCGAATCGCGGTTCAACTTTCTGGTTCCATATTAATCTTGATCTGAACCCGAATATTATCATCGAAGGGCCATCCACCCAGTGCCTCGCCGGTAAGCGTCTGGCCTATGTCGAACCGAACTCCGCAGCAGCGCAATGTACGCTGGATATTTTAAGTGAAACACCGCTGGAAGTGGTTTATAGCCCAACGTTCTCCGCGCTGCCTCCCGCGCATTACGACATGATGTTGTTAGGCATCGCGGTGACCTTCCGCGAGCCGTTAACAATGCAACATGAGCGATTAGCGAAAGCGGTATCGATGACCGATTTCCTGATGCTGGCACTTCCTTGCCATGCACAAGTCAATGCAGAAAAACTCAAGCAAGATGGTATCGGCGCGTGTCTGCTGAAACCATTAACACCTACGCGCCTGTTGCCTGCCCTGACGGAATTTTGTCATCACAAACAAAACACGCTTTTGCCTGTAACCGATGAAAGTAAGCTGGCAATGACAGTCATGGCGGTTGATGACAACCCCGCTAACCTGAAACTTATCGGCGCATTGCTGGAAGATATGGTGCAACATGTGGAACTTTGCGATAGCGGGCATCAGGCGGTTGAACGGGCGAAACAGATGCCGTTCGATTTGATCTTAATGGATATTCAAATGCCGGACATGGATGGCATTCGGGCCTGCGAGCTCATCCACCAGCTCCCCCATCAGCAACAAACGCCGGTTATCGCGGTAACGGCGCATGCAATGGCCGGGCAAAAAGAGAAGCTGCTTGGCGCAGGGATGAGCGATTATCTGGCGAAACCGATTGAAGAAGAGCGATTGCATAATTTGTTGTTGCGCTACAAGCCTGGCAGCGGTATTTCGTCTCGCGTCGTGACGCCCGAAGTCAACGAAATTGTGGTGAACCCGAATGCGACCCTCGACTGGCAACTGGCACTACGCCAGGCAGCAGGAAAAACCGATCTGGCGCGCGATATGCTGCAAATGTTGCTCGATTTCCTGCCAGAAGTTCGCAACAAAGTTGAGGAACAACTGGTTGGAGAAAACCCAGAAGGCCTGGTTGATTTGATTCATAAACTGCATGGCAGTTGCGGCTATAGCGGCGTACCACGTATGAAGAATCTCTGCCAGCTCATCGAACAACAGCTACGCAGCGGTACTAAAGAAGAAGATCTGGAGCCGGAGCTACTGGAACTGTTAGACGAGATGGATAATGTGGCGCGCGAAGCCAGCAAAATTCTCGGATGATTAATATTTTATCAATCAAAAACCGGCTTCTTATGAAGCCGGTTTTTGATTGATGGCAAAGTGCCTGTGTTTATGCCGGATGCGGCATGAATGCCTTATCCGGCCTACAAAACCATTCAAATTCAATGAATTAAAAAATAATGTAGGCCTGATAAGCGCAGCGCATCAGGCAATTTTTGCGTTTGACATCAGTCTCAAACCGGCTCCTGACAGAGCCGGTTTTTGTTATCTGTCTTAACGCACCATGCAAGGACGCTTGTTATCGAACGTCCAGCCTGGGATCAGGTACTGCATTCCCATCGCATCATCACGCGCGCCAAGCCCGTGTTTCTGATACAGCTCGTGCGCTTTCATCACCTGATCCATATCGATTTCTACACCCAGCCCCGGTTTTTCCGGCACTTGAACCAAACCACCTTTGATCTCAAACGGTTCTTTGGTCAGGCGCTGATTACCTTCCTGCCAGATCCAGTGTGTATCAATCGCAGTGATTTTACCCGGTGCGGCGGCTGCAACATGGGTAAACATCGCAAGGGAAATATCGAAGTGGTTGTTGGAGTGTGAACCCCAGGTCAGGCCAAATTCATGGCACATCTGCGCCACTCGCACTGAACCTTGCATCGTCCAGAAATGCGGGTCTGCCAGCGGGATATCGACTGATTGCAGGGAGAGCGTATGGCCCATCTGCCGCCAGTCGGTGGCGATCATGTTGGTTGCGGTTGGCAGGCCAGTTGCGCGACGGAACTCCGCCATTACTTCACGCCCAGAGAAACCTTGCTCCGCACCGCACGGATCTTCTGCATAAGCCAGCGAACCTTTCAGATATTTACCAATTTTAATCGCTTCGTTCAGCGACCAGGCACCGTTAGGATCGAGGGTAATGCGCGCCTGCGGGAAGCGTTTCGCCAGTGCCACGATAGATTCGGCTTCTTCTTCCCCGGCCAGTATACCGCCCTTCAGTTTGAAATCATTAAAGCCATATTTTTCATATGCTGCCTCCGCCAGGCGCACTACCGCATCCGGAGTCATCGCTTCTTCGTGACGCAGGCGATACCAGTCGCATGAGTCATCCGGCTGGCTTTGATACGGCAGCGGTGTAGCGTTGCGATTACCCACAAAGAACAGATAGCCCAGCATTTCGACTTCGCTACGCTGTTGACCATCGCCCAGCAGCGACGCCACGTTAACCCCCAGATGCTGCCCCAGCAGATCCAGCATTGCTGCTTCAATTCCAGTCACCACATGAATCGTGGTACGCAAATCAAATGTCTGTAAGCCCCGCCCGCCAGCATCACGATCGGCAAACGTGTTACGCACCAGCGTCAGAACGTTTTTGTACTCGCCGAGGGTTTTACCCACCACAAGCGGAATCGCATCTTCCAGCGTTTTACGGATTTTCTCACCGCCGGGAATTTCCCCTACGCCGGTGTGACCGGAGTTATCTTTGATGATCACAATATTACGCGTGAAGAACGGCGCGTGTGCGCCACTCAGGTTCATCAGCATACTGTCGTGACCCGCAACCGGAATTACCTGCATTTCAGTAACAACGGGCGTCGTAAATTGAGAACTCATGTTTATGTCCTTATTCAGAATCAATGACGGCCGAAAACGGGACGTTTACGGTCAGAAATTCAGGAGCCGGGATGTTTGAAATCGGGGTTATCATCTTATTTTCCCGCGACAGGTTTCAGCTCAATACGCTTGATATCACCCACCAGCACCAGATAACTCAGTACCGCGATTAAGGCATGAACCCCAACGTAAATCAGCGCCCCATTAAAGGAGCCCGTCGTGCCAACGATATAACCAATTGCGATAGGTGTGACGATGCCAGAAATGTTACCGAACATGTTGAACAGGCCACCGGAAAGACCGCTGATCTCTTTTGGCGCGGTATCTGCCATTACAGCCCAACCCAGCGCCCCGATGCCCTTACCGAAGAAGGCCAGCGCCATAAAGCCGATGATCATCCACTCAACGTTGACGTAGTTACAGAACACCATCACCATCGACAGCAACATGCCCATCACGATCGGCGTTTTACGCGCAATGTTCAGCGACCCCGTGCGACGCATCAGCCAGTCGGAAATAATCCCACCCAGCACACCGCCGATAAAACCGCAAACCGCCGGAACAGATGCAACAAACCCCGCTTTCAGAATCGACATCCCGCGCGCCTGCACCAGATAAACCGGAAACCAGGTGATAAAGAAGTAAGTCATAGCGTTGATACAATACTGACCAATATAAACGCCGATCATCATCCGCGAACCTAGCAACTGTTTGATTTGCCCCCACTTCACGCTGAACGGCACTTTAATTTTGGTGTTTTGCTGATCCATATTGATAAGCGCACCGCCCGCAGCAATGTAGTCCAGCTCTTTCTGATTTACGCCCGGATGTTGATTTGGCTCGTGGATGACTTTCAACCAGATAAAGCTGATGACAATGCCCAGACCGCCCATAAAGAAGAAAACGTGTGACCAGCCCACTTCATGAGTCAGCCAGCCCATAATCGGCGCGAAGATAACCGTCGCAAAGTATTGTGCAGAGTTAAAAATCGACACTGCCGTTCCTCTTTCCTGCGCCGGAAACCAGGCCGCTACAATACGACTGTTACCGGGGAAAGATGGCGCTTCAGCAAGCCCGACCAGGAAGCGCAGCGTAAACAGGGCAACGATAATGCCAAATCCACTAAAGATATCGACAAAGCCTTGCAGCAAGGTAAACATCGACCAGATAAAGATCGACCAGAAGTAGACGCGTTTTGAACCAAAGCGATCCAGCAACCAGCCGCCAGGGATCTGCCCTATTACATAAGCCCATGAGAAAGCAGAGAACACATAGCCCATTCCCACTGGATCAAGGCCGATATCTTTGGCCATTTCCGAACCGGCGATAGAGAGTGTAGCGCGGTCGCCGTAGTTGAAGGATGTGACGATAAACAACATCACCACTATCCAGTAACGAGCATTAGTGCGTTTTTCCACACTACTCGCAGCCTGACTTAAAGAACTCATTGTTGCACTCCTGAAAATTCGCGTTAGCCACGCTCACTCTGGACTGCAATACCGCCAGGAAATCAGAGGTGACGTAGGGTGTTTTTTGCCGTTTTTATAGGTCGTTCGCCGAATGCGGCGCGTGTTTATATCTGGCATCAGCAGTATAAAAAGCGCGCCATAGCGGCTCACCGTGCAACAACACAACATTAATGCGTTCAATGAGGCTCGATTTTGGCATTAGCCCTGGACGGTGGAATCAACTTCACGGAAATGAAAACAAGAACAAGAAAGGAAGGGTTATAACGGAGAAATAAAGAAGAGTATGAAATGGATCGCTTGACTCCAGGCAAACGCCAGTAAAAAACCGTCACATTTGCGAGTTTTTACTGGCATTTGCCTGAAAGGATTCGATTCAGTTTGCTTAAAACGGCAATTTGTCAGGACAACAGCGTGCCCCACTGTTCGACCCACGGGTTTGATTCCGTTTCAGGTTCCGGGTGCTCACTGGCGTCAATCAGCAGCATTTCCCCTATCCGCTGCGCACTCTGTTCCTGCAACAACGCATCGAACTGTTTGCCGCCATTGCAGAAATTCACATAACTACTGTCGCCGAGCGCAATCACGCCATAACGCAGATTCGGCTGAAAACCGAGACTATCTTTGATTCCCTGAAAGAGCGGCACAATGCTGTCAGGAAGGTCGCCTTGCCCGGTCGTGGACGTAACCACCAGCACGAACTTGTCCTGATAGGGCAGCCAGTCGCTTAATTCTGGATCTTCAAACACCGTTGCTTTGTGACCCTGCGCGGTCAAAATTGCTTCCGCCTCTTCCGCCACTAACAGCGAGTTTCCGTACATGGTACCCACAAAAATACCAATTTCCGCCATACCGTTTTCTCCCTGGATTAGGAACTTATCTCACCATCCTGACCTGATGGCGCACTGAACTCAACCCTTTCATTTTCAGGAAGCAGACCACGCCAGCCAAATTGTGATAACGCCTGCATCCAGGTGTCGTCCAGCCCCGCGTGAATAGTCAGCGGTTCGCCAGTGAACGGATGAGTCAATGACAACTGACTGGCATGTAGCATTAACCGCTGGAGGCCAAAATGTTCAGCACCGCTGCGATTCTGGCGTAAATCGCCATGTTTGCTGTCACCAATAATTGGATGACGCAAATGGGCAAGATGGCGGCGGAGCTGGTGTTTGCGTCCGGTTTTCGGCTCCAGTTCCACCAGGCCGTAGCGCGTGGTCGGGTAACGTCCGGTTGCGACTGGCATTTCCACCGTCGCCAGACCGCGATAATGCGTTACCGCTGGCTGCGGGCCTTTATCTTCTCGGGCAAATTTATCGGCGATTTTGTCCAGTTCTTCCACCAGTGGATAATCCAGCTCCGCTTCTTCCATTAGCCAGCCACGAACTATCGCATGGTAACGTTTCTGGATTTGATGCTGTTCAAACTGTTGTGCCAGCAGCCGTCCTGCTTCGCTGGACAGTCCCATCAGCAATACGCCGGAAGTTGGTCTGTCCAGGCGATGTGCGGTAAACACGTGCTGACCAATCTGGTCACGCACGGTTTGCATGACCACCACTTTCTCGTCGCGATCCAGCCAGCTACGGTGGACCAGCCAGCCGGACGGTTTATTTACCGCAACCAGCCATTCATCCTGGTAGAGTATTTCCAGCATCAGTTTGCGTCATCCGCAAAAAGAGCATCCAGCTTTTCCAGTTCCGCCAGAATAAGCGTGCGTTGCGGGTGGTCCGTCGCCAGCGCCATTTCATAGTACGGCGCCACGGCAAATGCCCCCGGTAATGGCTGGTTGTTATCTAATAAATCGTGCATCCGTGGGATAAGTACCCACTGCAACCACTCCAGTGGCTCCATGGTGTCCATAAAGAACGGTTGGGTACTGTTGAATTGATGCGGCTGGGGCTCATCGTTTCGCCAGTGCTGATGTTCACGCAGTAACGCTTCAAGCACCTGCAACTGGAGACGAACGCGGTCATGAGTGGTCATAAAGCAACCTCAATAAGAAAAAACTGCCGCGAAGGATAGCAGGAATAAAAAAAGGGAGCACTGTATTCACAGTGCTCCCGGTTCGTTTCGCAGCAATCCAGCTACTTTTGTTGCTCCCTGCTCATCCTTGACAACTTTTCCTCTGGTCTTGCGACCAATCGTTCATCCTGAACTATCGCTTCCTGCTCACACCACCCCGATGTGATACTTCATCCTGAAGTGTCCCTGGCCTTCCTGACCCACCGAATCATCCTGACCGGTTCTCATTCTCCATCCTGGAGGTGTCCTTTAACGCATCCTGCGTTATCCTCTTCGCTTCATCCAGAAGCCTTTCCCTGAAACACCGTCCTGGCGTGTCCTTCAGAAGTGTCATCATCCTAATGTTCACTTCTATTGTCTGACTCCCTGTCGACGAAGATAGAATCGTCTTTTTCGCTGAGTCTTACAAGGAGCTTACAGACAATGCCTTAAGGATAATTTCATATGAAAGTTAAGAATTAACAAGTAATAGATTGATTTTAAATGGAAATATCGATTCTTATCTTTTTAAGTATTCGCTTATTTCCTGGCGATCTCCTACAGGGTCTGTAAGAGATCTCTCACAACCAGACGGGGTATTTGGATTACAGAAGGGGCTTAAGTTGGTTAAGGAATTCCGCAAGATTTGAGGCTAAATGCGTCCGTTTACGCGTTCCCAGCGTCTCTTTGCACACTTCACCAGAGAGATTACACACCGAGATAACCTCTAACTCTTCTTCCAGCGTCGCGATAAATAGCGTGGGCGGCAGTTTTAGCCGTTTCTGAGTCACCAGATGACCAATCAGATTTTCCTGCACCCGACGGAAGTCGTCTTCGCTCCAGGTTTGCAGTAATGTCAGTGAGATATCACCAAACCGGGCATACATGTCCCCGGCAAACTGGGTTGTATAGAAAGTATGAATTGTGGGTTGTATCACAATATCAAACGCCCGTTCAACCGCGTTTACATTTTGTTCACCGGTAAACGGCTGGGGTTGCCAGTATACGGCGTCATCGGTGGTTGAAATAATGCATGGTGAAGGCACACCATACAGCTCCTCACTTAACGGCCAGCTTTTATGCTGCTCATGCCACGCATCGCAGTAGCGCGCAGTAAAATCTCTTAAGGCTTGTGCGGTCAAATCGTCCACTAATTTCTCTCTTCACTTAAACCAGATACACTTGTTGTTTAGTTTATCTGGTTTATGACGGTGAAACATGTCTTCTTATGCAAACCATCAGGCACTTGCGGGCCTGACTCTCGGGAAATCAACCGATTACCGGGATACCTATGACGCCAGTCTGCTGCAAGGCGTTCCGCGTAGTTTGAATCGCGATCCATTGGGTCTGAAAGCGGATAAGCTGCCTTTTCACGGTGCTGATATCTGGACGCTGTATGAACTCTCCTGGCTGAATGCAAAAGGTTTGCCGCAGGTCGCTGTCGGTCATGTTGAACTTGATTACACCAGCGTAAATCTGATTGAGTCGAAGAGTTTTAAGCTCTATCTCAACAGCTTTAACCAGACGCGTTTTAATCACTGGGACGAGGTGCGTCAGACGCTGGAACGAGACTTAAGCACCTGCGCCCAGGGTAAAGTTAGCGTGGCGTTATATCGTCTTGATGAACTGGAAGGCCAGCCGATGGGTCATTTCAATGGCACCTGCATTGATGACCAGGATATCGCTATCGATAACTATGAATTTACCACTGACTATCTTGAGAATGCCGCCAGCGGTGAAAAAGTGGTGGAAGAGACGCTGGTTAGCCACCTGCTGAAGTCAAACTGCCTGATCACCCATCAGCCAGATTGGGGTTCGATCCAAATTCAGTACCGTGGACGCAAAATTGATCGGGAAAAACTGCTGCGTTATCTGGTTTCTTTCCGTCATCACAACGAGTTCCATGAGCAATGCGTAGAGCGTATTTTCAATGACCTGCTGCGCTTCTGCCAGCCAGAGAAATTAAGCGTCTATGCGCGTTATACCCGTCGTGGCGGCCTGGACATTAACCCGTGGCGTAGCAATAGCGACTTTGTCCCATCGACGACCCGACTGGTACGACAATAAATTTTTTCTCATTTTTGCGTACTGGATTCACGCATAGAGTTGTGAAAGGCCACCAGGCAGGGCTATTGTAATCAAAGGGAATGACGATATTCGTCCCATAAGGAGTTTTTCTTGATTACACATATTAGCCCGCTTGGCTCCATGGATATGTTGTCGCAGCTGGAAGTGGATATGCTTAAACGCACCGCCAGCAGCGACCTCTATCAACTGTTTCGCAACTGTTCACTTGCTGTTCTGAACTCCGGTAGTTTGACCGATAACAGCAAAGAATTGCTGTCTCGTTTTGAAAATTTTGACATTAACGTGCTGCGCCGTGAACGTGGCGTTAAGTTAGAACTGATCAACCCCCCGGAAGAAGCTTTTGTCGATGGGCGCATTATTCGCGCCTTGCAGGCCAACTTGTTCGCTGTTCTGCGCGACATTCTCTTCGTCTATGGGCAAATCCATAACACCGTTCGTTTTCCAAACCTGAATCTCGACAATTCCGTCCACATTACTAATCTGGTCTTTTCTATATTGCGTAATGCTCGCGCACTACATGTCGGCGAAGCGCCAAATATGGTTGTGTGCTGGGGCGGTCACTCAATCAACGAAAACGAGTATTTGTATGCCCGTCGCGTCGGAAATCAGCTGGGTCTGCGTGAGTTAAATATCTGCACCGGTTGCGGTCCGGGTGCGATGGAAGCACCGATGAAAGGCGCGGCAGTGGGTCACGCTCAGCAGCGTTACAAAGACAGCCGTTTTATTGGTATGACAGAGCCGTCAATTATCGCCGCTGAACCGCCTAACCCGCTGGTCAACGAATTGATAATCATGCCGGATATCGAAAAACGTCTGGAAGCATTTGTGCGTATCGCTCACGGCATCATTATCTTCCCAGGCGGTGTGGGTACGGCAGAAGAGTTGCTCTATTTGCTGGGAATTTTGATGAATCCGGCAAATAAAGATCAGGTCTTACCGCTGATCCTCACCGGTCCGAAAGAGAGCGCCGATTACTTCCGCGTACTGGACGAGTTTGTCGTGCATACGCTGGGAGAAAACGCGCGCCGCCATTACCGCATCATCATTGATGACGCTGCTGAAGTCGCTCGTCAGATGAAAAAATCGATGCCGCTGGTGAAAGAAAATCGCCGTGACACCGGTGATGCTTACAGCTTTAACTGGTCAATGCGCATTGCGCCAGATCTGCAAATGCCGTTTGAGCCGTCTCACGAGAACATGGCTAATCTGAAACTGTACCCGGATCAGCCTGTAGAAGTTTTGGCCGCTGACCTGCGTCGTGCGTTCTCCGGTATTGTGGCGGGTAACGTGAAAGAGGTCGGTATCCGCGCCATTGAAGAGTTTGGTCCTTACAAAATCAACGGCGATAAAGAGATAATGCGTCGTATGGACGACCTGCTTCAGGGTTTTGTCGCCCAGCACCGTATGAAGTTGCCTGGCTCAGCTTACATCCCTTGCTACGAAATCTGCACGTAATCTCCCCTCCCCCGGTAACGTTTGTTGCCGGGTTTTCTCTTTTTTGGTCACTCACTCACCAATCCATTTCATTTGTTATCTGAATGTTTCAACGCATCATAAGACACTTAATATCACCAATATTAATATGTCATACAATTTATATTGCAACGCAAACGTTTACCTGCTTTCATAAACCGCATTTTATTACTGTGAAAAAGAAATTCTTATCATGATTAACTAAAAGTATTGATTTTTTCAGTTCAACCTACATATATTGCGCGCCCCGGAAGAAACCAGATATCGTTTAGTGGGAAAATATTGCCCTTAAATTCTCTTTTACTTTTGATTTACAGAGTAAAGAGTTGGGATTATCTATCTTCTAAGTAGATTATTGTATTTGAGATCAAGATCACTGATAGATGCATAACTTGTGTGTATCTTTCCGCCCTCAAATTATTACGGCGGAAAATGATTAAGCCATCGCCGATAGACAGATTTCATTTTTACGGCCAGGCACCTTCCCGGGCTGAACTGGCTAAAAGCTGAATTATTTGCATTCCTCCAGGAGAAATAGATGGAAACGACTCAAACCAGCACGATTGCGTCGAAAGACTCTCGCAGTGCCTGGCGCAAGACAGACACCATGTGGATGCTGGGCCTCTACGGCACGGCAATCGGCGCGGGTGTACTGTTCCTGCCAATCAACGCCGGTGTTGGCGGTATGATCCCGCTGATCATCATGGCCATCCTTGCGTTCCCGATGACGTTTTTTGCTCACCGTGGCCTGACTCGCTTCGTACTGTCTGGTAAAAACCCGGGCGAAGACATCACCGAGGTAGTAGAAGAACACTTTGGTATTGGCGCAGGTAAACTGATTACTCTGCTGTACTTCTTCGCTATCTACCCGATCCTGCTGGTTTATAGCGTGGCAATCACCAACACGGTTGAAAGCTTCATGTCTCACCAGCTGGGCATGACGCCACCGCCGCGTGCGATTCTGTCGCTGATCCTGATCGTAGGTATGATGACCATCGTTCGCTTCGGTGAGCAGATGATCGTTAAGGCGATGAGTATTCTGGTATTCCCGTTTGTTGGCGTACTGATGCTGCTGGCTCTGTACCTGATCCCGCAGTGGAATGGCGCAGCTCTGGAAACGCTGTCTCTGGATACTGCATCAGCAACCGGAAACGGTCTGTGGATGACCCTGTGGCTGGCAATCCCGGTAATGGTGTTCTCGTTCAACCACTCTCCGATCATCTCTTCTTTCGCCGTTGCGAAGCGTGAAGAGTACGGTGATATGGCAGAACAGAAATGCTCGAAGATCCTGGCATTCGCACACATCATGATGGTGCTGACCGTAATGTTCTTCGTATTCAGCTGCGTACTGAGCCTGACTCCGGCAGACCTGGCTGCAGCAAAAGAGCAGAACATCTCGATTCTGTCTTACCTGGCTAACCACTTTAACGCGCCGATCATCGCGTGGATGGCTCCGATTATCGCGATTATCGCTATCACCAAATCCTTCCTCGGTCACTACCTGGGTGCGCGTGAAGGCTTCAACGGTATGGTGATTAAATCTCTGCGTGGTAAAGGTAAGTCTATCGAAATCAACAAGCTGAACCGTATCACTGCGCTGTTCATGCTGGTAACGACCTGGATTGTTGCTACGCTGAACCCGAGCATCCTGGGGATGATTGAAACCCTGGGCGGCCCAATCATCGCGATGATCCTGTTCCTGATGCCGATGTACGCAATCCAGAAAGTACCGGCAATGCGTAAGTACAGCGGTCACATCAGCAACGTATTCGTTGTCGTGATGGGTCTGATTGCTATCTCCGCAATTTTCTACTCTCTGTTCAGCTAAATCCTTTCGCGCCGCTTTCGGGCGGCGCTTCCTCCGTTTTAACCCGATGAATTTCCTATGATTAGCGTATTCGATATTTTCAAAATCGGCATTGGCCCTTCCAGTTCCCATACCGTTGGACCAATGAAAGCGGGTAAACAATTTACCGACGATCTGATTGCCCGTAACTTGCTAAAAGACGTGACCCGTGTGGTGGTTGATGTCTACGGCTCGCTCTCTCTGACCGGTAAAGGCCACCACACGGATATCGCCATTATTATGGGCCTGGCGGGTAACCTGCCCGATACCGTGGATATCGATTCCATCCCTGGTTTTATTCAGGATGTGAATACTCACGGTCGCCTGATGCTGGCAAACGGTCAGCACGAAGTCGAGTTCCCGGTTGATGAATGCATGAACTTCCATGCCGACAACCTTTCTCTGCATGAAAACGGTATGCGCATCACCGCGCTGGCGGGCGATAAAGTCGTTTACAGCCAGACTTACTACTCCATCGGCGGTGGCTTTATCGTTGATGAAGAACATTTTGGTCAGCAGGATAGCGCACCGGTTGAAGTTCCTTATCCGTACAGCTCAGCAGCCGATCTGCAAAAGCATTGTCAGGAAACCGGGCTGTCACTCTCTGGCCTGATGATGAAAAACGAACTGGCGCTGCACAGCAAAGAAGAGCTGGAACAGCACCTGGCGAACGTCTGGGACGTGATGCGCGGCGGTATTGAGCGCGGTATTTCCACCGAAGGCGTGCTGCCAGGCAAACTGCGCGTTCCACGCCGTGCGGCGGCGCTGCGCCGGATGCTGGTCAGCCAGGACAAAAACACCACTGACCCGATGGCGGTTGTTGACTGGATCAACATGTTCGCGCTGGCAGTGAACGAAGAGAACGCTGCGGGTGGTCGCGTGGTGACTGCACCGACTAACGGCGCGTGCGGGATTATCCCGGCAGTGCTGGCGTACTACGACAAGTTTATCCGTGAAGTGAACGCTAACTCACTGGCTCGTTACCTGCTGGTAGCAAGCGCCATTGGTTCTCTTTATAAGATGAACGCCTCGATTTCTGGTGCCGAAGTCGGCTGCCAGGGCGAAGTTGGCGTTGCGTGCTCTATGGCAGCGGCGGGG
>Ga0209547_100012_pt1 | contig 70632 bp, 65 predicted proteins | sample UppTromicrDC3115_FD_185843 | JGI IMG/M metagenome (GOLD analysis project Ga0209547, IMG submission 185843) | Upper troposphere microbial communities from Oklahoma, USA - DC3-115 (SPAdes) (version 2) | ecosystem: Environmental > Air > Outdoor Air > Unclassified | place: USA: Oklahoma | collected...
ATCGAGCATTACAATGAAAACCATCCGCATAGTGCGTTGGGTTATCGCTCTCCGCGAGAATATCGACGTCAGCGGGTAATGTTAACTTAAGATACAACCCCTGTCTGGAAATAAGGGGGCAAGAACAGGCGCTTTTAGGTAGTGTGGCTAATACAACTGTTTTGCCGGGTGATGTTTTCGAAATAGACTCAACTGTCGCTGATGTACATCTTATTTCGAGTTTAAACAGACGAAAAGTCATTGGGCGTCCTACTATTTATACAGTGGTGGATCGTGCAACAAGAATGATTGTTGGCCTTCATGTTTCTTTATACCATGCTTCATGGCGAGCCGCCCGACAAGCGTTAGCAAATTGCTTTATGCCAAAAAAAGAATATTGTAGATTATTTGGAATCTCTATTACTGATGATGATTGGCCTTGTTCTCACATTCCATTAACATTGATGTGTGACAACGGGGAGATGATTGGTCTTAAACCTCAGGAAGAGATGACCCCCCTGACAAAACTTGAGTTTGCGCCAGTCGGTAGAGGCGACAGAAAAAGCATTGTTGAACGCTGTTTCGGCATTCTGAATGATGAGGTTATTCATAGGCTTATTGGAACAACACGAAGGGGAAAGATTGTTAAAGGAGAGCCAACACCGCAATCCAGGGCTTGTTTAACGATTCAGGAGGTCACGTCTTTACTGATTCGGGAGATACTTGCACATAATCAGAGAACGTATGAGGAACTGGCTTATATCAATCCCTTACTGATTGAAAATGATCTCGTAATATCACCAAAAAATAGTTGGATGATAAGCTTAAAGCACGGGAGATTCAGCGCAAGAGCCGTTGGGGCCGACGAAGTGATCGCACGATTGTTAATCCCTGTGAACGCTAACATTACCGCCGGTGGGATTCAGTACAATAATCTTTTTTATGAATGTGATCCTGAAATTGCATCAGGTGTCAGAGTATTTGGAAGAACCACTTGTGAAGCAAGAATAGATGACAATTGCGTAGATTATATATATGTAAGATTTGACAAAAATAGCATTTTCAAAAAACATTACCTACTTAAGAAAAGAGATGTATTTAAAGGGAAAGCTCATCTTGATACAGATGTAATGGCTGATTGGGTAGATACTCAAAAAGAAATTAATTTATTTACTCTGGATTCGCTCAGCAATATCAATAATAAAGATGAATTTAACAGGAAAGGTAACGAAAGATTAAATGAAATATACGAATCTCGCCGGGTACATGGTAAAGATATTAAAAAGAACAGGAAAAATGAACTTGATTCATTAGGGCGAACTCATGTTGCTAATGGAAGATCTGAACCCCTACTTCCTTCATCCAGTAATGTTCTGCTTTTGCCTGGCCGGGAGGAGAAACAAAGATGGTTAAAAGGTAAGAAGAAGACTGAGGACGCAGAATAATGAATCTTATACGGCGCGTTTCAGCGATATATAAAGAACAGGAGTTACCTGAGTATCGTGGCAATCCCTTAATTGAAGCACTTCCTGAAGCGCTTACGGAAGATGAAGTACTTCTGGAAATGAGTTATTTCCCCGAAATTGACGAAAAAATCCGCTGGACTGCCCCGGCGAATGTTAGAGAGCAGTATGTCGAACGTATAAAGAAATTCCGTTGCCCTCAAACCAATCTTATCCAGGCTTATAAGATGATCTTACGGGCACTTAGGGAAAGCTATGCAGCTCGTAATCCTTTAAAAAGCGGAACAATTCAATATCTTCATTACTATGGAAATGAGCGTCCTGATATTGAGCCAGAAAGTGGATATTTTAAATCCCAGGCTGAAACTATTACGATAGTTGGAATGAGTGGTTCTGGAAAAACTACCATGATTGAGCAAGTCATGGATCATTTCCCTCAGATTATAGAACACAGCAGCTATAAAGGAGTTTTTCCCGGCTTCAGTAAGCAAATTGTATGGGTAAAGATTAATTGTCCATACAATTCAAGTGTGAGAGACCTTTGTGAAGAGATTTTACAAAAATTAGATGATGCAATTGGTATTGAACGAACTACACCTGAGATTAGAAATGGTGCTCTGGCTCGCCAGATTGCACAAAGAATTAAATCATCATTTTTGGGTATCCTTGTTATTGATGAAATGCAGAGGCTTAAATTTTCAAGAACCGGGGGTGAGAGTAAGTTGATTGATTTTTTACATGAAATTGTAGATTCCATGGGGGTATCTATGGTTTTTTGTGGAAATCATCCTTTTGACGAGACGCTGACAAAGAAAATGAGAATTGCCAGGCGGGCAGAGTCTGGTGGTTACATGAAAATTAAGAATGTTAGATACGATTCACAAGACTGGCAATCGTTTATTCATTATTTATGGCCATTACAATGGACAAATGTTGAAACTCCATTAAATGATGAGTTAAACGAAAAATTATTCATTTTATCTAAAGGCAATATTGGATTGGCTCAGATGATTTATCGGGGGGCACAATTAAAGGTTATCGGTAGCGGCAATGAAATCATCACTGGCGCAGTCTTGTCGGCCTCTGTACCGGTACTCGTGAGTCATACGGAGGAATATAAGGATACTCCACTCCCGGGGGCCGCGACTGAAGATGAGGAAGCTAAATGGCTCTCTGCATCTAATGAGGGTGATGCTTCGGCTAAAATCATGGCAGAGAAGTCCCTAAAGTCTTTGATCCCTGGGGATATAGACAGGCCACAGCACAAGGAATTCGTAGGAAAAATAGACGAGGTTTTGCGCAATTTCGACGAGAAAATACTGTCTCTTGACCACGATCTTGTTATCAACAGAACAGCTGAAAAGAAAAATACCTACGATGCTCTTCAGCGTTGCGGGCTTATAAATATAGATCCACTTAATAAATTGTAATGAGGTAACAGTTCGTAACGGTCAAAGAGAGGTGTGGGAAATGAGAATGTTGCCTGTTTTGCCTGATGAATCCTTGTTCAGCCGGTTTTGTCGGACAACTACCGTGTACGGTATGTCCCCATCTTCTCTGTTAACGATCATTTTCAACAAACCTGATATGAACGTCCATCCAATTCTCAATTCAGGATTAAAGGCTATTTCTCTTCATACATCCGAAAGTGCAGATCAGCTCTGGCATGAACAGACTTTACTCCCTCTTTTTGCCTGGGCACTACCAATCAGTCGTAATGAAATTATGGATTTCAACACGACCCCTGCCAGGCTTAATCGATTGTGCCGCCTTAGTAATTTTTCACTAGGGCAGCGCACACTATTGAAGTTTTGCCCGGTTTGCGCTCGTGAAGATACTTTTCATTATGGTGTTACTTATTGGCATCTGGCGCATCAGCTTCATGGGGTTACAACCTGCCATCGGCATCCGGTAGCGCTTGAAAGCATCCATGTCCCTTCTTCACCGCACATACGTATTGGACTGATGCCTCCTGTTTCGTATACAGAACAACTTAGCAATGAGATAGACTTCGATTTTGCTAAGTTTTGTTATGAGTCCCTAAATATAATCAGAAGAAAAGATATTACACACCCCAATTACATGGATGTACTTAAAAAGTTGAATTTATTATCATTGGATGGAAATTTAAAGAAAAATGTATTCTACGCACATGTTTATGCTAAGTGCCAGTTATTTGGGGAGGGTTCATCGGGACTTATACCAACATCCCTAACTGATTATCATTACTGGGAGCCTATACTCAAAGACAAATGTTGTCAGCATCCCACAAAGCATCTTTTGCTTTGTTATTGTTTGTTAAATACTTGCTGGCCAACGTATGCAGGAAGTCGTACTAATAAAAAGAAAGAAATCTTTAAAAGTCATAAGAAATACAGTTTTCATATAGTTGAAAATAATACTAGTGTTAGCAACCTTGGGAAGGAATTTAGTCGCAGCAGATGTTACATTAAAACACTTATTTATAAAAAATACCTGAGGGCGTTTAAGCGAAACACAAAAATTAATATATTCACTGAATTGCTTATCAAGTCTATGGCTGTAAGGGGGTTTAGTCTGGCATCCATAGCTGAGAAAAACTCATTATCGGAAGGAGCTGTATCCTCTGTAATTTCATCTTGTTACGGTTTATGCTCATGGCGTAAAAAATGTAAAAAAGATTCTTTAAGACGGCGTCATAAGCAGAAAATATTAAGATTTATACATAATCAATCCGTTTCTATAACACGAAAGTTAGTCAAAGAAAGTTGTTATGCAAGTTTCTATTGGCTAAATAAACATGAATGTGACTGGCTTAATTCCTGTCTTCCTAAAACAATACGATGCTATAAAAATAAAAGAGTAGACTGGAGCGAGAGAGATATTATCTCATCATCATTAATAAATGATGTTTTATCTCAGGGGCAGTACTCGATGTCACTTACAAGTCTAGATGCTTTACTGGGAGGGCATGGCTGGCTTTTGAAATACAGAGATAAACTACCAATGACAATGATACTTCTCAGAAAAATGGAACTAATTAAATAAGAGGGAGTTATATGGTTTACGAAAATGAATTGTGGCACAGTTTTCTTCTGCGTTCACAGATAATGTATAACTTATCCAATTGCAGGAACATAATATCAAAGCATGGCGCACTAAGGTACGATGCCTTTCCTCGTTTCGAACTGATTGATATGTACAAATTGCATAGCTTGCAGGATATATATGACATTCTTGCCACTAGAAATGGTTATATACTAACTTCCAATATAGTGTCGTTATCTTCTGGTGTTTACGGGTATTTTAACGCTGTTGAAGATGCCTGTCGGAAAAATTTTCACATAACTAATTCATATCCATTGGTAAACATCTCAAACATTCGTTACTGTCACAAATGTATTGTTGAAGATATACACTCTAAAGGCATTGGTTATCTGCGTCATAGATGGTTGTTTGAATCTAAATGTGCAGTTCATAGTACCAGTTTATATGAGGTTTGTTTTGATAACTATTTGAATGCAGTGAAAGGACTTAGTGACTTAATTATAAGTGGAATAAATCCTCATGGTTATTGTTCCCTTGTGGTTGACGTTTCAAACCCTTTCAAAAATCCAGTGTATATATTACCATGTGCACGTAATAAAATTTTAAAATGGATTTCGGACAATAAAAATATGCTGATTTACTTTCTCTTTGATCTCTTCAAATGTAAGTCGCATTCAAGTTTATCTAAGGTTATCGAAGTCAAGATAATGCATGATAGATATATTTCTGCGGTGTTCAAGATGTTAAGTGAAGTTAATTTTTGTAATTTCAACTCATTTATTTCTGATATTTTTGAGGACGTAAGTTATGCCTCTATCGGACTTGATGATTATTCTGTTAATGTGCATTTTCTCAGGCTAAGGGCTGCAGATTGTAAATTTTGCCAGTTGAATGGTAAATATTTTTGCTCACTTTACAATGTAAAACTTCTTCGCTAATTTCACTTCATTTATAAAATACTAAGAAAGCTAGTTAGATAAGGTTTTATATTTTGACTGGGGCAGGAATAAATTATCACTCATAGAGTTTCCCTGGGGGTTACCACCTGTGTATGATGCCGGTTAGCAACAACGTCTAAAAGACCTGCGATCACGTGGGTCCCTCTCCAGCAAAGGGGCAAGGGGTGCTATATAACGGTGTACTGCTTACCCAATACGGCCTTGTATTTGAAAGATGCCGCATCTTGGCAGGATTCGTATTACAGCCTATAGTCTGTTAATGAGCATTACAGCCTATATGCTGTAAATCCCTGCGTTATGCTTGTTAACTCGTCGATACGGAAGGTCACTTATGAACACTCAATACGCTTTGAAGACTTTGAATCAGTTACGTCCTGTTTTAATCGGCTTTCGCAAAGCCAATGGACTGACGCAAAAAGATGTTTCTGAACGTTTGGGTATAACACAGCAAACTTATGCCCGACTAGAGGCCAACCCTGCAAGTGCGGGTTTTGAGCGTTTGTTTAGGGTGTTCAGCGTCCTTGGAGTGGAGATCGTACTTTCATCCAGGGAACCATTGTCAGATGCAAAGCCCGAATACGGAGCTATGCACAATTATTCTTCACTTCCAGCCAGGCGGGAGAAATGGTGACGCCTGGCGCTTCCCGGTCTAATTTTTCTTCAACAAGATTAACCCCTTAGCGGCCTGAAGTATCAGGTTGCGATAGAGCCTTTCATTTCTTCTGTTATGTTAAATACACCATTTTGAGCTATTTCGCTCGGCCTTAAATTATCTCTTCATTCTTCAGTGAAAATTTTATGTCGATCACATTATCGATGAATTTAGGAAATAATCCGTAAATGAAAATCTATCTTCTTTTAAATTCATCAGTGTCAGTAGCAAATATTACGCATAAAAGAATGGTTATTATTATCATTTAAATTATAAAGCTCATGAGTCAATTCCAAAAAATATAATAAGCATTGAAATCATTACCCGTGATTCTGGAGTTTTAACTTTGCCATGTAACCAACCACAAGTTAGTTTCCGGTGTTTTGAGGGGCAGTAAAGTTCTGAAAGCGCGACCAGATCATAATCCCGAAATGTCGTTAAGATATTCTGAATAACGGTTATCCCTGCTTGTTGGCAGGCATTTGAAAATATATTTTGTATTCAGGTTGCAGCAAAACGCTTTCTTACACACAGGACTTCATATGCGGCTCAGAAAATTAAAACTGAAAAACTTCAGAGGCTACAGAAACTCTACTGAAATCATTATTGATGAAAGCATGACGGGTATTGTCGGTCGTAATGACTTTGGGAAATCAACGCTTCTGGAAGCGCTGGCTATTTTTTTTGAAACAGAAGGAATGAAGGCTGACAAGAATGACATGAACTGTTTCAGCCTAAGAGAAGGGGACGGCCGTTTTGAAATAGCCTGTGAATTTGATGACCTGCCCGATTTTATCATGATCGACGACAGGGTGCAGACCACGCTCGCCTCAGAACATCTGCTGAATGAGGACGGCAATTTTGAAATCGTCAAAACGTTTAAAGCAACGACCTCAGGAAAACCGGAGCAGACCTGCATCCGCTGCATCCACCCGGATGAGGAGCCCCTGAGAAATTTACTGGGCATGAAAATTTCTGAGCTCAAGGCGGTGGGAAAAGAAGTTGAAAAAAATGTGGCGGATAAACGCACTGCATCGTTATGGCGTCAGGCCATCAGGGAAGCCGCAGCCCCCTATACCTGTTCGGAAATTATGCTGGATGTCGATAAAGAGTTCGGAACCGACACAAAATCATTATGGGGTAAGATCCTCGATTTGCTGCCCACGTATGCGATTTTCAAAGCCGACAGGGAAAGCAGCGACGGGGATTCCGAAGCTAAAAACCCCTTACAGCAGGCCGTAAAAGACGCTCAGGCTGCGCTGCAGGACAAAATTACAGCGCTGGAAAATGAGATTCAGGACAGCGTCCTGGATGTCGCACAGAGAACGCTGGATAAATTACGTGAAATGGCCCCCGAACTCGCCAGTGAACTGACTCCACGATTTAAGGAGAAACCCAAGTGGACCTTCAATTTCACCCTGGACGGGGAAAATGGCATCCCCATCAATAAGCGCGGCAGCGGGATAAGGAGGCTTATCCTGTTGAATTTTTTTCGGGCTGAGGCTGAAAAGAATGTCGCGGGGACGCCCAGAAATGTGATTTATGCCATAGAGGAGCCTGAAACGTCACAGCATCCGAACTATCAGATGATGCTGATGAAAGCGTTACTGGCACTGGCAGGCCAGCCGCACCGTCAGATTATCGTCACCACCCATGTCCCGGCGCTGGCCGGATTAATCCCTGTCGAAGGCGTACGTTATGTTACCCGAAATGAGGCGGGTGAACCCGTAGTAAAAATGCCGGATGACGCAGTGCTGAAGGAAGCCACTGAAAGCCTGGGGGTGCTGCCAGAGACCGGTATGGAAAGGGCGCAGGGGATTGTTCTGGTAGAGGGAAAGTCGGATGTTACTTTCCTGAGGCATGCGGCCAGTTCATTAAAACAGTCAGGTGCGCTGCCAGCCTCTCTGGAGGACGTGAAAATAGTGCCAGTCCTCATAGGAGGGTGTGGTAGCGTCAAACACTGGGTTACATTGAATCTGGCCAAAGATCTGGGGCTTCCCTGGTGCGTATTTCTGGACTCCGATATTGGGGGAGACCCTGCACAGGTTCTGTCCATCCAGAAGCGTAAAAAAGAAGTAGAGGAGGCCGGTAAGGTATTTTTCGCTACGCGCAAACGTGAGATAGAAAACTATCTGTGCCCGGATCTTATCGAGGAAATTACTGGTGTAGCCGTCACGTTTACGGACACCTGTGACGCTAAAAAAATAATCGGCCGGGCTGTGGGAATGAAACCCGATAATGTACTAGATAAATTCTGGCCTCAGATGACATCAGAAAGAATCATCTCAAGATCAACCTATCATGACGGAACGCAGGAGAGAAGCGAGCTGGTTGAGATCCTGAGCGACATTGTATCCATGACGAGATAATGTATTAAATAAGCATCTCAGGTGCATATATTCCGGTCCTCAACAAAGGACCGGAGTACAGAGTAGTAAAAACCCGAAATTAATCGGGTTTGAATTATATAAAGATTAACCGACTCCCGCGCCCAGGAACGATGTAAAATCACGCTTGTCGTGACATTTCTACAATGTTTACTTTTGACTATCAAGCCATTTATTCATCTGCTCAATTTCACCTTTTTGAGCTTTAATGATGTCCTGCGCGAGCTTTCTCATTTTCGGATCTTTTCCGTATTTGAGCTCGGTCTCAGCCATTGCTATTGCCCCTTCATGGTGCGCTACCATGCCTTTCGCAAAAGCCTTGTCGGGATCGGACTCATTTACGGCAGCCATCATTTTGTCATGCATGTCTTTCATGCCAGCCATATATTCCTGTGACGAAGCCGAGGTAGACATATCAGTCATTTTCATTTCTGAATGTTCTGCTGAAATCGCTGGCAGGGATAACATTAATACTGCAAATAAAGTGTTTCTGGCTTTCATAAAAAATATCCTTTTAGCGTTGATGCCCGTTAACTGTAGCAGAATCTGATAAAAATGCCCCCTGTAGGGGGCAAAGATGTTGCCATATATCCGGTTACGGAAAAATCTATCAAGGAAATAAGGACAGCACAGATACTTCCCTCGCCGTCAGCCTGCACTGAGCATGCGACGATGCGCTTCGCCCATGGCCTGATGTGGGCCAGACTGACCGTTATTCATAAATTCATGGGCAACTGCAGCTCTTTCATGCTCATTCATTGCCGCTAATGACTTCGACGGCCCGGTAGGGGAAACGGTCTGACTTCCCATCATCCTCTGATGACTTTCCACCATTTTCTGGTGCGCATCCGCCGACCCGTTCGTCATGGTTTCATGAGCAATAATGGCCTGTTCATGCTGGTCCATACCGGCCATACGAGGTGCAGTCCCCTGGATCCCGACAGGAGCCGCAGCAGACTGCATCTGGTGAGCAGGTGCCTGTGCATTGTTGACCCGCTCATGGATATTCACGGTTTCAGTGGCCCAGGCCGAAGAAATTAAGCCAAAGCCCAGCAAGGATGCTAATACGATATTTTTCATGATAACTCTCCATTTCTTAATTAGTGATGTCCGGGGGAGTACAACCGGTGTTTTCAGTTCCATAACTGAAACAGGTTCGGAAGTGTTTATTTCTCCGGGAGGGGACTGGATATTCATTTCCTGGCGTCCACTGACGCCGGATATTGATAAAGCAATCCAGCCTTCCTGATAAGTTGCACTAATTATATCGAATGGCTTCTGTTTGCTGCATGACAGGCTAATGACATCTTTGTCATTTAAATCTTTATTCCCAGCACTGGGTGTCCGGAATCATTTTCTCCAGTCTGGGCACGGATAAGATAAAACGCGTTGAGTGTACGTCCGATTCCACCTGCACTCTTCCGTGATGTGCTTCCACGATTGACTTCACAATCGCAAGGCCGATGCCGCTGCCTTCTCCTTTTCGTTGTCTGGACGGATCCACCCGATAAAAACGGTCAAACAACCTTGATAAATGCTCTTCAGGGATTGGTTTCCCCGGATTTTCAATCACAAGGTCAAAAAAGCTCTCCTGCTCTCTTATTGAGACGGTGATTGCCTGTCCCTCCGGGGTATAACGCAGGGCATTGGATAACAGATTATTGATCGCCCTTCTGAACATTTGTGGATCTCCCTCAACCAGGCAGGGCATCCCGTTAAATTTGAGCGTGATATTGCGTTCTTCGGCCCAGGCTTCGAAAAACTCGAAGACTTTCATGACTTCCGCTCTGAGGTCAAACATGACCCTGTCAGGTATCAGCTGATTATTATCTGCCTGTGCCAGGAACAGCATATCGCTGACCATTTTGGTCATCCGGTTATACTCTTCAAGACTGGAATAGAGGACATCCTCAAGTTCCCTCTGTGTTCGATCCTGACTCAGTGCGATTTCAGTCTGCGTCACCAGATTGGTGATGGGCGTTCTGATCTCATGCGCGATATCGGCAGAGAAATTGGCCTGGCGGGTAAAGACATCCTCAATCTTTCCAATCATATGATTGAACGAGATAACCAGTTGCTCCAGCTCAATGGGAACGCGTGTCGGTTCCAGTCGCGCATCAAGATTCTCGGAGGTGATGTTTTTAATGGCATTGCTGACATTACGAAGGGGCAGGTGCCCCTGACGGACAGCGATTCGAATGATCAGAACAATCAACAGGCTTATCACGACGGCAATCGCAATCAGGTTCTTTTTCAGCGCATCGAGGTAATGGAGATGGAAATTAATGGATAGGCCAGTCAGCATGACATAGTTCTGCTGTTTGCCCTGAAATATCGCCTGACCAGAGGAGGCGATAATCCTGTATGTTTCCATCTTCATTTCGGACCCGGTATCCATCGGTCCCGCAGGATCCTCCACCGTCCAGAGAAAGACATCCCGTGCGCGGCTGTGCTCGCTAAAATCTGCTGAATTCACTGCCGGGCGTAGTGCCGCCCCCTGAGCTGAGCTAAAGAGCACTTCCCCCCTGGGATTGAGGAGCAAAAGGGCAACGTTGCGGTAGCTGGCAATTGATTCCTTTATTTTGCTTATTTTTTTATCATCCGGATCCACCGGGGACTGCAGTATACGGTTCAGTGTGGTGCTGATTTGTTGAAGATCGCTGACATCCTGCTCGGCAAAATGATTTTCAACAGAATGCAGCATAAACCAGGTGAATGCGATAAAAGCCAGTATCGTGGACAGGCTGATAAAAAAGGTCAGCCGCAGAGCGAGTGAGAAAGGGCGTCTGGAAGGTTTGCTATGCATCCGGGACCTCCAGCATGTAGCCCACGCCCCGGACTGTCTGGATCAGCTTTGTCTCGTAATCGTTGTCTATTTTAGCGCGGAGTCGCTTTACTGCGACATCGATCGCATTAGTGTCGCTGTCAAAATTCATGTCCCAGACCTGAGAGGCAATCAGGGAGCGGGGAAGAACCTCTCCCTGATGGCGAATGAAGAATTCCAGCAGGCTGAACTCTTTACTGGTGAGCACAATGCGGTTTCCGGCGCGACTGACTTTTCTGGATACGAGATCAATCGAGAGGTCAGCCACCTTAAACTGGCTTTCCGTGATCATCGTGTTTCCCCGCCTCAGAAGGGTTCTCACCCGGGCGAGCAGTTCGGCAAACGCAAAGGGTTTAACCAGATAATCGTCCGCACCCAGTTCCAGTCCTTTGACCCTATGTTCGATCGTGCCGAGGGCTGTCAGCAGTAAGACCGGCATACCCTTTCCGGCAGTGCGCAGCATGCGGATGATATCCCAGCCGTTCACATCAGGTAGCATGATATCCAGAATGACTAAATCATACTCGGCTGTCATGGCGAGATGATATCCGGTAAGACCATTATCAGCGTGATCCACTACGAACCCTGCCTCTGTAAGCCCTTTGCTGAGATATTCACCTGTTTTAATTTCGTCTTCGACGATCAATATTTTCATCTTGCTCCCCGGCTGGCTGCTAATGTCATTCTATTGCGCCCACGATCGTTATCAACGGATTACAGCAAAAATGACAACATTGTCATTATCCTGTCACCCGGCAAACAGAGAGCGTTAGGTAAAGTACCCCTATCAATACTCTGGACTTCATTTGAACCATTTACCAGGTCTGCCTGGACGAGAAGCGTTATGTTCAAATTAAAATTACTCAGCATTAGCACGATATTCATCCTGGCAGGCTGCGTGTCGCTTGCGCCTGAATATCAGCGGCCCGCAGCACCGGTACCCCAGCAGTTTTCACTGTCCCATAACAGCCTGACGCCAGCGGTAAATGGCTATCAGGATACGGGCTGGCGTAACTTTTTTGTCGATCCCCAGGTTACCCGGTTGATCGGTGAAGCTCTGACTAATAACCGTGATTTGAGAATGGCTGCCCTGAAGGTTGAAGAGGCCCGAGCCCAGTTCAACGTCACGGATGCAGATCGTTATCCCCAGCTGAATGCCTCATCCGGGATAACATACAGCGGTGGTCTGAAAGGTGACAAGCCGACCACACAGGAGTACGACGCGAGACTGGAGCTCAGCTATGAGCTCGATTTTTTCGGCAAACTTAAGAACATGAGTGATGCTGATCGCCAGAACTACTTTGCCAGCGAAGAAGCCCGTCGGGCCGTACACATCCTGCTGGTATCCAACGTTTCACAAAGCTATTTCAGCCAGCAACTGGCGTACGAACAACTTCGTATTGCGCGGGAAACGCTGAAAAATTATCAACAGTCCTATGCTTTCGTTGAGCAGCAGCTCGTGACCGGGAGTACGAACGTTCTGGCACTTGAACAGGCGCGAGGACAAATCGAAAGTACCCGCGCCGAAATAGCCAAACGAGAAGGCGATCTGGCTCAGGCAAACAATGCCCTGCAACTGGTGCTGGGAACGTACCGCGCACTTCCGTCAGAAAAAGGGATGAAAGGCGGGGAGATAGCCCCAGTAAAATTGCCACCAAATCTGTCTTCACAAATTTTGCTGCAGCGACCGGATATTATGGAAGCGGAATATCAGCTGAAAGCGGCTGATGCCAATATTGGCGCAGCGCGAGCGGCCTTTTTCCCCTCAATTACCCTGACCAGTGGTCTTTCCACAAGCAGTACGGAGCTGTCCAGCCTGTTTACGTCAGGAAGTGGAATGTGGAATTTTATCCCTAAAATTGAAATTCCTATATTTAATGCTGGCAGGAATAAAGCCAATCTGAAGCTGGCTGAAATTCGCCAGCAACAGTCGGTGGTTAATTACGAACAAAAAATTCAGTCAGCCTTTAAGGATGTTTCCGACACGCTTGCGCTGCGCGACAGCCTTAGCCAGCAACTTGAGTCACAGCAGCGTTATCTTGATTCACTTCAGATAACTCTCCAGCGTGCCAGAGGATTGTATGCAAGTGGTGCTGTCAGTTACATCGAAGTGCTGGATGCAGAACGTTCCCTCTTCGCTACCCAGCAAACCATTCTCGATCTTACCTATTCCCGGCAGGTTAACGAAATTAATCTGTTTACCGCGCTGGGTGGCGGTTGGGTAGAGTAAATTTATTTAATTAATCAGGAAATTAAAATGCGTAATTCACTTAAAGCCGTTTTATTTGGTGCCTTCTCTGTCATGTTTTCTGCCGGTCTTCATGCTGAAACACATCAGCATGGCGATATGAATACTGCCAGTGATGCTTCGGTACAGCAAGTTATCAAGGGCACCGGTGTCGTTAAAGACATTGATATGAATACTAAGAAAATCACCATTTCGCATGAAGCAATTCCAGCGGTGGGCTGGCCTGCAATGACCATGCGCTTTACTTTTGTTAATGCAGACGATGCTATTAATGCCCTGAAAACAGGCAACCATGTCGATTTCTCGTTTATTCAGCAGGGCAATATCTCCTTACTCAAAAGCATTAACGTGACGCAGTCCTGATTGGCTGTCCGGAGCGATTACATCCTGTGCGCCTGTACATTCACATAGGTATATGTGTGAGTTAACCGTCAGGCGCATATGCCAGGTGTTTTGATTTTTTAGCGGAAAATTGTATGGCTTCTTTAAAGATAAAATATGCTGCAATAATTATCAGCAGCCTCATAGCAGGGGGGCTGATATCGGTTACTGCCTGGCAGTATGTAAACTCAGCACAAAAGACAGAAAAAACAGAACAAAAGGCACCGGAACGAAAGGTGCTTTTCTGGTATGACCCAATGAAACCGGATACCAAATTTGATAAACCCGGAAAATCGCCCTTTATGGATATGGACCTGGTGCCAAAATATGCTGATGACAGTGGCGATAAAAGCAGTGGCGGGATCCGTATCGACCCAACCCAGGTTCAGAATCTGGGATTAAAAACGCAAAAAGTCACGCGAGGAATGCTGAATTATTCTCAGACAATCCCGGCTAATGTCAGCTATAACGAGTATCAGTTTGTTATTGTGCAGGCGCGTTCTGACGGGTTTGTCGAAAAAGTCTACCCCATGACGATTGGCGATCATGTGAAGAAGGGGACGCCACTTATCGATATTACCATTCCGGACTGGGTGGAAGCACAGAGTGAATTCCTTCTGTTATCCAGCACCGGTGGTACTTCCACGCAAATTAAAGGCGTTCTGGAACGGCTTCGCCTGGCAGGTATGCCGGAAGAGGATATTCAGAGACTGCGTTCTACCCGGAGCATTCAGACCCGTTTTACCATTAAAGCACCTATTGATGGTGTCATTACTGCATTTGACCTGCGCACCGGCATGAATATTTCGAAAGATAAGGTGGTGGCTCAGATTCAGGGAATGGACCCGGTCTGGATCAGCGCTGCAGTGCCAGAATCTATCGCCTATCTGCTGAAAGATACGTCGCAGTTTGAAATTTCGGTACCGGCTTATCCGGATAAAACATTCCATGTCGAAAAATGGAATATTCTTCCCAGCGTGGATCAGACAACCCGTACGCTTCAGGTCCGTCTCCAGGTTTCTAATAAGGATGAGTTTCTCAAGCCGGGCATGAATGCCTATCTGAAACTGAATACCAGAAGCCAGGAGATGCTGCTGATACCAAGCCAGGCCGTTATCGATACCGGCAAAGAACAGCGCGTGATTACTGTTGATGATGAAGGCAAGTTTGTGCCGAAACAGATCCACGTTCTGCATGAGTCACAGCAACAGTCCGGCATCGGCTCCGGCCTGAATGAAGGCGATACCGTGGTGGTCAGTGGCCTGTTCCTCATTGACTCTGAAGCCAATATTACGGGCGCACTGGAACGTATGCGCCACCCTGAAAAAACAGAAAGCAGTATGCCAGCAATGTCTGACCAGCCTGTAAATATGCATTCAGGGCACTGAGGAGACGACGATGATTGAATGGATTATCCGGCGCTCTGTCGCCAACCGTTTCCTGGTCATGATGGGGGCCCTGTTTCTCAGCATCTGGGGCACATGGACGATTATTAACACGCCTGTCGATGCCTTGCCTGACCTGTCAGATGTGCAGGTCATTATCAAAACCAGCTATCCCGGCCAGGCCCCGCAGATTGTAGAAAACCAGGTCACCTATCCACTTACCACCACCATGCTGTCCGTGCCTGGCGCAAAAACCGTGCGTGGTTTTTCACAGTTCGGTGATTCGTATGTGTATGTCATTTTTGAAGACGGCACCGATCTGTACTGGGCCCGTTCCCGCGTGCTGGAGTACCTGAACCAGGTACAGGGAAAACTGCCCGCCGGTGTGAGTTCTGAAATCGGTCCGGACGCCACGGGGGTGGGCTGGATATTTGAATATGCCCTTGTCGATCGCAGCGGAAAACACGACCTTTCAGAACTGCGTTCTCTGCAGGACTGGTTCCTGAAATTTGAGCTGAAAACCATCCCGAACGTGGCTGAGGTCGCTTCGGTTGGCGGCGTGGTGAAACAGTACCAGATTCAGGTCAATCCGGTAAAATTGTCTCAGTATGGTATCAGCCTGCCCGAAGTGAAACAGGCCCTTGAATCGTCTAACCAGGAGGCCGGTGGCTCATCCGTTGAAATGGCCGAAGCTGAGTATATGGTCCGTGCCAGCGGTTATCTTCAGAGCATTGATGATTTTAATAACATCGTCCTGAAAACAGGCGAGAACGGCGTGCCGGTTTATCTGCGGGATGTTGCCCGCGTGCAGACCGGGCCTGAAATGCGGCGTGGTATTGCCGAGCTGAACGGCCAGGGCGAAGTCGCTGGCGGCGTGGTGATCCTGCGGTCGGGTAAAAATGCACGCGACGTTATCACGGCAGTGAGGGATAAACTTGAGACGCTGAAGGCCAGCCTGCCGGAAGGCGTTGAAATCGTGACCACCTACGATCGCAGCCAGCTCATCGACCGGGCGATTGATAACCTCAGTTCCAAACTTCTGGAAGAGTTTATCGTGGTGGCCATCGTCTGTGCCCTGTTCCTGTGGCACGTACGTTCTGCCCTGGTGGCGATTATCTCTCTGCCGCTTGGTCTGTGTATCGCCTTTATCGTCATGCACTTCCAGGGACTGAACGCCAATATCATGTCGCTGGGAGGGATAGCGATTGCCGTCGGTGCGATGGTGGATGCCGCCATTGTGATGATTGAGAATGCGCATAAGCGGCTTGAGGAGTGGGATCATCAGCATCCGGGTGAGCAGATTGACAACGCCACCCGCTGGAAGGTGATTACCGATGCCTCCGTTGAAGTGGGACCCGCACTGTTTATCAGCCTGCTGATCATCACCCTGTCCTTTATTCCTATCTTTACCCTGGAAGGTCAGGAAGGACGTCTGTTTGGCCCGCTGGCATTCACGAAAACGTACTCCATGGCGGGCGCGGCCGCGCTGGCCATCATCGTCATTCCGATTCTGATGGGATTCTGGATCCGGGGGAAAATTCCTGCAGAGACCAGTAACCCCCTGAACCGGGTACTGATCAAAGCGTATCATCCATTGCTGTTGCGGGTTCTCCACTGGCCAAAAACAACCCTGCTGGTTGCGGCCTTGTCCATTTTCACCGTTATCTGGCCGCTGAGCCAGGTGGGCGGTGAGTTTCTGCCGAAGATTAACGAGGGCGACCTGTTGTATATGCCGTCGACCCTGCCGGGTGTCTCTCCGGCTGAAGCTGCAGCGCTCCTGCAGACGACGGACAAGTTAATCAAAAGCGTTCCTGAAGTGGCCTCTGTATTTGGCAAGACCGGTAAAGCAGAGACCGCCACGGATTCCGCACCGCTCGAAATGGTTGAAACCACGATCCAGCTCAAACCTGAGGATCAGTGGCGTCCAGGCATGACGATTGACAAGATTATTGAAGAACTCGACAGGACCGTCCGTTTACCGGGGCTGGCAAACCTCTGGGTGCCGCCAATCCGTAACCGTATTGATATGCTCTCAACCGGGATCAAAAGCCCGATAGGTATCAAGGTGTCCGGAACGGTTCTGTCCGATATCGATGCAACGGCGCAGAGTATCGAAGCGGTCGCCAAAACCGTACCCGGCGTAGTGTCTGCTCTCGCAGAGCGACTGGAAGGCGGGCGCTACATTGATGTGGATATCAACCGGGAAAAAGCCTCCCGCTACGGAATGACGGTGGGCGATGTGCAGCTGTTCATCTCATCAGCCATCGGCGGCGCGACGGTAGGGGAAACGGTTGAAGGCGTGGCCCGGTACCCGATTAATATCCGCTATCCGCAGGATTACCGGAACAGCCCGCAGGCCCTGAAACAGATGCCGATCCTGACCCCGATGAAGCAGCAGATCACGCTGGGCGATGTTGCGGATATTAAGGTCGTTTCCGGGCCGACTATGCTGAAAACGGAAAATGCCCGTCCAGCCAGCTGGATTTACATTGACGCGCGCGGCAGGGATATGGTGTCGGTGGTTAATGACATTAAAACGGCGATCAGTCAGAAAGTGAAACTGAGACCGGGTACCAGCGTGTCATTCTCCGGACAGTTTGAACTGCTTGAGCATGCCAACAAGAAACTGAAGCTGATGGTGCCGATGACGGTGATGATCATCTTCATCCTGTTGTATCTGGCATTCCGCCGGGTTGATGAAGCCCTGCTGATCCTGATGAGCCTGCCGTTCGCCCTGGTTGGCGGGATATGGTTCCTGTACTGGCAGGGCTTCCATATGTCTGTCGCAACCGGAACGGGGTTTATCGCTCTGGCCGGGGTGGCAGCAGAGTTTGGCGTGGTCATGCTGATGTATCTGCGTCATGCCATTGAAGCGCACCCGGAATTGTCCCGTAAAGAGACGTTCACACCGGAAGGCCTTGATGAAGCCCTCTATCATGGTGCCGTACTGCGTGTCCGGCCGAAAGCCATGACCGTGGCGGTGATCATTGCGGGTCTGCTGCCAATACTCTGGGGAACCGGTGCAGGTTCAGAAGTCATGAGCCGTATCGCGGCACCCATGATTGGTGGGATGATCACGGCTCCGCTGCTGTCCCTGTTCATTATTCCTGCCGCCTACAAATTAATCTGGCTGCGCAGACATAAAAAAAGCGTGTCCTGAACCTGAAAGGGCACCCCCTGTGGGTGTCCTTCTTTACTGATTCACCCTGACGTCAGAGTTTAAATCGATAATATACAGAGGTGAGTATGAAAAAAGTGGTTCTGATGGCGCTGGCTCTCGGCCTTTCACTGCCCGCGATGGCGAGTGAAAAAGTGATTGATATGTACAAATCTGAAAACTGTGGCTGTTGTTCCCTGTGGGGCAAGGCGATGGAAAAAGACGGGTTTGAAGTACGAACTCACGTCATGAATGATCAGGCGCTGTCAGCCCTGAAAGAAAAGCATGCTATTCCTGCAGGACTGCGAAGTTGTCATTCCGCGGTTGCCGGTAATTTGATCATTGAAGGCCATGTGCCTGCGACAACGATACATAAGGCAATGCAGTCTGGTTCAGGTATATACGGTCTCGCCACCCCCGGTATGCCAGCAGGAAGTCCTGGAATGGAGATGGGAGCCCGAAAAGAGGCTTACGATGTTATCGCATTCTCACCGGATGGAAGTAAAAAAGTCTTCCAGCGAATCGAATAGTCAGCGGAACGGCTGATAACGGGACGCCGGTAGCAGGCACTCCTGTGCCGGCGATATTCGTGGTAATCGCATCCATGACATACCCTGAAGACAGAAGATGCTTCGGTATGCATAAGGAGAGTTACTGTGAAAAATGACAATGCAGTGCAACACAACAACCAGACTGCTTCTGAGCAGACATTATCCCCGGACGAGGGCCACGTATTGCATAAGGTGAGAGATCCCGTGTGCGGGATGGCCATCCTGCCCGACAGGGCGCACAGCAGCATTCGATACCAGGACCATCAACTTTATTTCTGCTCCGCCAGCTGTGAGAGTAAATTTAAAGCCCATCCCGATCGTTATCTTACCGAAGATGCCAGTGAACATTCCCATCACCATCACCACGATCATCACGAAGTCAGCCCTGATCAGATAAAACAGCCTCACCACCAGGCGGAAAAAGAGAATTCTGAAGGTGTGTGGACATGTCCGATGCACCCGGAGATACGCCGCAGTGGTCCCGGAAGCTGTCCTGTCTGTGGAATGGCACTGGAGCCGCTCGTAGCTACGGCATCCACGGGGCCGAGTGATGAACTTCACGACATGACAAGACGCTTCTGGCTGGGGTTGTTGCTGGCGTTTCCGGTTCTGGTACTCGAAATGGGATCTCATCTGTTTCCCGAGTTGAGGAATACAGTACCGCCACAGTACAACACATGGCTGCAGCTGCTTCTGGCCTCCCCTGTCGTGTTGTGGTGTGGCTGGCCATTCTTCGCCCGGGCCGGAATGTCGTTACGTAACCGCTCCCTGAATATGTTTACCCTTGTTGCAATGGGGACCGGCGTAGCCTGGGTTTACAGCGTCATTGCAACCGTCTTCCCCTCCTGGTTTCCTGCATCGTTCAGAAACATGGATGGCCTGGTGGCCGTTTATTTTGAAGCCGCAGCAGTTATTACGGTGCTTGTTCTGCTGGGACAGGTTCTTGAGCTGCGGGCACGGGAACAAACCTCAGGCGCCATTACTGCGCTTCTGAACCTTGCCCCCAAAACCGCCAGACGGCTGGATCATGACGGTCATGAAACGGATATTAATGCGGAAGATGTCCTGCCTGGCGATAAGCTCCGCATCAGACCTGGAGAGAGTATTCCGGTCGACGGTATCGTGATCGAAGGCAAAACAACCGTTGATGAATCGATGGTGACCGGGGAATCTATGCCGGTTACCAAAACGGAGGGTGACCCTGTCATCGGGGGGACCATTAATCAGACAGGGAGTCTCATCATCCGTGCAGAGAAAGTCGGTGATGAAACAATGCTCTCACGAATTGTTCAGATGGTCGCTGATGCACAGCGTTCGCGTGCCCCCATCCAGAGAATGGCTGACAGCGTTTCAGGCTGGTTTGTTCCTCTGGTGATACTTATCGCGGTTGTTGCTTTCGTGATCTGGTCTGTCTGGGGGCCCGAGCCCAGGATGGCGCACGGTCTCATTGCGGCTGTGTCGGTCCTGATTATTGCCTGTCCCTGCGCGCTGGGGCTGGCCACGCCGATGTCGATAATGGTGGGGGTGGGCAAAGGAGCCCAGGCCGGGGTGTTAATCAGGAATGCCGAAGCCCTTGAGCGTCTTGAAAAAGTGGACACGCTGGTTGTCGACAAAACAGGCACGCTCACGGAAGGTTCGCCTACGGTGACAGGGATTATCAGTCTCAATCCGGGTGGGGAAACATCTCTTTTGCGTGTAACAGCCGCAGTGGAAAAAGGCTCGCAGCATCCGCTGGGTATGGCAGTAGTTAAAGCAGCACAGGAAAAGGGGATCGCAATACCCGCAGTCACTCATTTCGATGCACCGTCGGGTAAAGGTGTCTCAGGCGATGTCGAAGGTCAACGGGTTGTTATTGGTAATGAACTGGCTATGCAGGAAAACAGTATAGTTATTGATAATCAAAAGGCCGTTGCGGATACGTTGCGGATGGAAGGCGCTACCGTTATCTATGTGGCCACAGACGGGGACCTTGCAGGCCTGATAGCTATCTCGGATCCCGTGAAAACAACCACGCCGGATGCGCTTAAAGCTTTGCGTCAGGCGGGGATCCGCATCGTTATGCTCACCGGGGATAACCAGCTTACTGCTGAAGCAGTCGCACGGAAACTGGGAATAGATGAGGTTGAAGCCGGAATTCTGCCGGATGGCAAAAAAGCAGTGATAACCCGACTGAAAGAGTCTGGCCATGTGGTTGCGATGGCCGGAGACGGTGTGAATGATGCCCCGGCGCTGGCAGCGGCTGACGTGGGTATAGCCATGGGAACGGGTACAGATGTGGCAATTGAAAGTGCCGGAGTCACCCTTCTCAAAGGCGACTTGATGATACTGAACAGGGCCCGTCATCTGTCAGAGATCACCATGAAAAATATCCGTCAGAATCTGTTTTTTGCATTTATCTACAACGCACTTGGCGTGCCTGTGGCTGCAGGTCTGCTTTATCCTGTGTATGGAATACTGCTGTCGCCAGTTATTGCGGCGGCGGCCATGGCTCTTTCCTCCGTCAGCGTCATTGTGAATGCGTTGCGTCTGAAAAGTGTCAGGCTCGGGAAATAACACTGAGTGAAGGGTCAGTTACGAACAGAAGGAGTCCAGTATGAAAAGTACCACCTATGCGCTTATTGCTGTCGCCGCGATCGCGGCATTTGCCCTCCTGCGCGAACACTGGTCACATGTGGCAGGTTACTGGCCATATCTGTTATTGCTGGTCTGCCCGCTAATGCATCTTTTCCACGGCCACGGAGGGCATGGAGATCATCAACATCACGGAAGTGAAAACGATAAAAAAAATTAATCCGGCAGACGGGGCCGCGTCGCGGTCCCGTTATCAGTCCAGGTATCGTTCGTAGTCTCTGGCATGCGCAAAGGCATGCTGTTCGAGTTTGTTATCAGCGGGTGCCGCTGCCCGGAACGCCAGAGAGTTAACAGGGTTGTTATTGATGACCAGCTCGTAATGCAGATGAGGACCGGATGAACGTCCGCTGTTACCGGATAACGCAATAGCACCTCCCCGTGTAACCCTGGCCCCTTTAGTAACGAGTATTTTATTGAGGTGGAGATAGCGAGTTTTAACACCGGCTTTTCCCGTTACTTCAACAAAATATCCCATGGTACTGTTGTATTCGGCCCGGGTGATTTTTCCGTCGATGACGCTGACTATTTTCGTGTTCATGGGCATGGAATAATCAATGCCATTATGGGGACTCACTTTTCCCGATACCGGGTTAAGTCTTGCAGGATTGAAAGGCGAACTGAGTCTTGCTGTGGCCGGTAACGGATAATCGAGACTGCCTTTCCCGGAAGTATCGGAAAGGTTATAGAACTTTTTATCTGATATACGATACGCCGTGTAATTAAATGAACCGGACGTAAATTTATAGGCCACGACACGTGATTTTCCCGCTTTCTTTTGCAGTACGAGTTTTAATGATTCATTTTTTTTCAAATGCCGCAGATTAAACCGGGAAGGCAAGGAGCGCTGAAGAGTAGCGATCTCGTTCGATTCCAGCCCCGAGCGGGTGGCTGAAAGGTAGGCATTTTCTTTTACGACATCGGTAGAATACATTTACTGGAATTCGCCGTTAGCATGAACACTGCGGCGTATGCTAGGGGTTTTCAGGAGGCGTGTCATCTGTCAGTTAATCGGGAGCACCGTTGATGGTCGTCATTTTTGTAACATATCTTGTTTCCCGTTTGCTCCTGAAGCTCTGGGAACTGTATGACCAGCCCGACGGTGATGATTAACGGGACTGAAACAGGTTACGGCAGAGCAATATGGGGCTCATGTCCTGCTACGTAACCCGTCAGTAAAGCCCTGCTGCGCACCTGACGCTAAGCACTAACCCGCCTGCAGTTACCTGGTCGAATACAGCCCGCGAAGCTTTCTTGCCTGCGTCTGATGTGCTTCCGCACCGGCATTATTGACCTGCTCATGCACGAGAGCGGCTTTTTCTCCGGCATTCAGTTCGTTAAAAGAAGAAGACGAGGTCTTTGAATTTGCATCACTGCCGGACAGCATTTTTTTATGTTCCTCAATCATTTTCTGATGCGCATAGGACGCGCTGTTGTTCATAAATGAATGAGCAACAATGGCCCTTTCATGTTCATTCATTTCAGAGAATGAGGGCGTGTTGTTTTTATTAACCCTGTCCGGTAAGTTTTCATGCGTCGAGGAATTCACATGACTGACGGCTGAGGCATTATTAACAAATCGATGTGCTTCATGGGCAATATCACTGGACTGAGCAAAAGCTGCCCCACAAAATAAAGCTGTAAACGCAGTGGTCGTGATTAATATATTCATGTGTAATTACCTTCTGAGGTACATAAAAGATGTCCTTATGATCATATATAAAAATAATCAACCTGTGGGGAAGATGACGTAAATGTAATACAGCTATGTACATTACACGATTGTAATGAATTTGTTTCTTAAGGTGTGCTAGATTCATTTCATTGTAAGTGGATGAACCAGTAATTTAATTTAAATCGGTTCTCGAATTCTGTCAGTAACCATACTTTAAATAAGGGAATGCGCATGCTGTTGAAAACGTCTCGACGAACTTTCCTGAAGGGGTTAACCCTCTCTGGCGTAGCCGGAAGTCTTGGCGTATGGAGTTTCAATGCGCGTTCCAGTCTGAGCCTGCCAGTTGCCGCATCCCTGCAGGGTACTCAGTTTGACCTGACCATTGGTGAAACGGCCGTCAATATCACGGGCAGTGAGCGTCAGGCCAAAACAATCAATGGAGGCCTGCCGGGGCCCGTTCTTCGCTGGAAAGAAGGTGACACCATTACCCTGAAGGTCAAAAACCGTCTTAATGAACAGACGTCCATTCACTGGCACGGCATTATTCTTCCGGCCAATATGGATGGTGTTCCGGGGCTGAGTTTTATGGGCATAGAGCCTGATGATACCTACGTTTACACCTTTAAGGTTAAGCAGAACGGGACTTACTGGTACCACAGCCATTCCGGTCTGCAGGAACAGGAGGGGGTATACGGTGCCATTATCATCGATGCCGGGGAGCCAGAACCGTTTACTTACGATCGTGAGCATGTGGTCATGTTGTCTGACTGGACCGATGAAAATCCTCACAGCCTGCTGAAAAAATTAAAAAAACAGTCGGATTACTACAATTTCAATAAACCAACCGTTGGCTCTTTTTTCCGCGACGTGAATACCAGGGGGCTGTCAGCCACCATTGCCGATCGGAAAATGTGGGCTGAAATGAAAATGAATCCGACTGACCTCGCGGATGTCAGTGGCTACACCTACACCTATCTCATGAACGGGCAGGCCCCGCTGAAAAACTGGACCGGACTGTTCCGTCCCGGTGAAAAGATACGCTTACGGTTTATCAACGGCTCGGCAATGACCTATTTCGATATCCGTATCCCCGGGCTGAAAATGACGGTCGTGGCTGCAGATGGCCAGTATGTAAACCCGGTTACCGTTGACGAATTCAGGATTGCCGTTGCCGAAACCTATGATGTCATTGTGGAGCCTCAGGGTGAGGCCTATACCATCTTCGCACAATCCATGGACAGGACCGGTTACGCTCGAGGGACACTGGCCACGAGAGAGGGGTTAAGTGCTGCCGTTCCCCCCCTCGATCCCCGTCCTCTGTTGACCATGGAAGATATGGGTATGGGGGGAATGGGACATGATATGGCAGGAATGGACCACAGCCAGATGGGAGGCATGGATAACAGCGGAGAGATGATGTCTATGGACGGTGCTGACCTTCCGGATAGCGGGACATCCTCCGCGCCCATGGATCACAGCAGCATGGCCGGTATGGATCATTCCCGGATGGCCGGAATGCCGGGTATGCAAAGTCATCCTGCGTCAGAAACGGATAACCCACTGGTTGATATGCAGGCGATGAGCGTCTCTCCGAAGTTAAATGATCCGGGTATTGGTCTTCGAAATAACGGAAGAAAGGTTCTCACGTACGCGGATTTGAAAAGCCGCTTTGAGGATCCTGACGGACGTGAACCTGGCCGTACCATAGAACTGCATTTAACCGGCCACATGGAAAAGTTTGCCTGGTCATTTAACGGAATCAAGTTTTCAGATGCCGCACCGGTGCTGCTGAAATACGGTGAGCGGCTCAGGATCACGCTGATCAACGATACCATGATGACTCACCCCATTCACCTGCATGGTATGTGGAGCGATCTGGAAGATGAAAACGGTAATTTCATGGTTCGTAAACACACAATAGATGTTCCCCCTGGTACAAAACGCAGTTACAGAGTGACAGCAGATGCGCTTGGCCGCTGGGCGTATCACTGCCATTTGCTCTATCACATGGAAATGGGAATGTTTCGTGAAGTCCGGGTGGAGGAATGATGCGAATGAAGAGAAATTTGAAGGCCATACCTGTTCTGGTCGCCGGTTTGTTTACCTCACAGCTTTCTATTGCGGCGGGCTCCGTCTCTGCAGATCCCCACGCCGGGCACGACATGTCTGCCATGCAGATGCCAGCAGATGAGAATTTCACTGAGATGACGTCAATGGAGCCCATTGTAACTGAGAGCAGAACGCCAATTCCGCCTGTTACCGATGCCGACCGGAAGGCTGCATTCGGCAATTTACAGGGGCATGCGATTCACGACAGTGCGATTAATTATCTGGTTCTGCTGGATCAACTGGAATGGCAACGGTCGGATAACACCAACAATTTCAGCTGGAGTGTTAACAGCTGGATTGGAGGCGACACAGATCGGATTTGGCTAAAGAGTGAAGGTGAACGAAGCAATGGGGAAACGGAGGCGGCTGAAGCGCAGTTACTCTGGGGACATGCGGTTGGCCCATGGTGGGATTTGGTTGCGGGTGTCAGGCAGGATTTCAGACCTGCTTCTGCCCGGACCTGGGCTGCTGTCGGTTTTCAGGGGCTGGCACTCTATAATTTTGAGTCTGAAATTACGGGTTTTGTCAGTAATGGCGGAAAAGCAGCCCTTCGTCTGGGAGGAGAATACGACGTTTTACTGACTAACCGGCTCATACTCCAGCCATCCTATGAGGTGAATTTCTACAGTCAGGATGATGAATCGCGGGGTCGCGGCAGGGGACTGACTGACACAGAGCTGGGGCTCCGGCTGCGCTATGAAATACGCCGTGAGTTTGCACCCTATATAGGCGTTTCCTGGAATCAACTTTACGGGAAAACATCCGATATGGCGAAAAGAGAAGGTGAGAAAGACCATCAGGTAGTATTCCTGGCGGGAGCCAGAATCTGGTTTTAACGCACTGATATAAAACACTCAACTAAACAGGTAAATAAAATGTCGATTTTAAATAAAGCCATTCTTACAGGTGGCCTCGTTATGGGCGTTGCTTTCTCTGCTATGGCCCATCCGGAATTAAAAAGCTCTGTGCCACAGGCTGATTCAGCCGTAGCGGCCCCGGAAAAGATTCAGCTTAATTTCTCGGAAAATCTGACCGTGAAATTCTCAGGTGCAAAATTAACGATGACGGGTATGAAAGGCATGTCATCACATTCTCCGATGCCGGTCGCGGCAAAAGTGGCGCCAGGCGCTGACCCTAAATCGATGGTCATTATTCCGCGAGAGCCTTTACCCGCTGGCACTTATCGTGTTGACTGGCGCGCGGTTTCTTCAGATACGCACCCTATTACCGGTAATTACACCTTTACAGTGAAGTAATATTATGAACGACCTGATTATGATTGTTATTCGTTTTCTTCTTTATCTGGATTTGATGGTAATATTTGGATTGCCATTTTTTCAGATATATGGAATAAGCGGTGTCAGACATGAAACCTATAACCTGACTAATTTCAGGTCGTTTATAACTTTTGCTGTTGTTACAGGCATCATTCTTACTGGCATTAATATGCTCCTGGTATCTAATGCCATGAGTGGAGTAACTGACCTCAGAGAATTATCCATCCATGTTATCGAGATGGTGATAGAAGAAACTGATGTGGGTATTAGCTGGATTGTCAGGCTCTGTGCCCTGTTTACCACACTCGGTGCTTTGTTCCTTTACACTAATAAGAGAGTATTGTCCTGCCTGCTGATGACGATGAGTGGGGGCGTGGCGCTGGCTACACTTGCCTGGGGAGGACACGCCGTTATGCATGACGGTCTGCATTACTATCTCCATTTACTGAGCGATCTGACCCATCTCGGCGCTGCAGGTGCCTGGACAGGTGCTCTGGTTGCATTTGCTATCCTGCTGATGCGCAGAAACGAGCATAATGCACAGAGCGTCATTGTGATATCTGACTCCCTGGCAAAATTTGCCACGGCAGGAACGGTGATTGTTGTAGCCCTGATCCTGAGTGCGCTGGTCAACTATCTGTATATTGCTGAGGGTAACTTAACTCCCTTATTCAACAGTTCCTGGGGGAGGATATTGCTTGCCAAGACGGCTCTGTTTGTTCTGATGCTTCTTCTGGCTGCAGCAAACCGGTTTCACCTGGGTCCCCGGCTTGAAGTTATGGTCAGGGAAGGGAATTATGATCGCAGCGTTGCCCTGATGCGAAACAGCATCCTGACAGAATTCGTTGTTGCGATTATCATTCTGGGCGCCGTAGCGTGGCTCGGAATGCTTGCTCCGTCTCAGGTCAGCTAGGGGACAGCCAAAGCTCATGCGTGAGATTTTTACTTTCATATCAGCGAGTTGACCATGCAGCGTATTTTAATCGTTGAAGACGAACAAAAAACAGGTCGTTACCTGCAGCAGGGACTGGTTGAGGAAGGCTATCAGGCCGATCTCTTTAATAATGGCCGCGATGGTCTCGGGGCCGCGTCGAAGGGACAGTATGATTTGATAATACTGGACGTGATGCTGCCTTTCCTCGACGGGTGGCAAATCATCAGCGCACTGAGGGAGTCCGGGCACGAAGAACCGGTCCTGTTTTTAACCGCAAAGGACAACGTGCGGGACAAAGTGAAAGGACTGGAGCTTGGCGCAGATGACTACCTGATTAAGCCCTTTGATTTTACGGAGCTGGTTGCACGTGTAAGAACCCTACTGCGCCGGGCACGCTCGCAGGCCGCAACAGTCTGCACCATCGCCGATATGACCGTTGATATGGTGCGCCGGACCGTGATCCGTTCGGGGAAGAAGATCCATCTCACCGGTAAAGAATACGTTCTGCTTGAGTTGCTGCTGCAACGCACCGGAGAAGTGTTACCCAGGAGTCTTATCTCGTCCCTGGTCTGGAACATGAATTTTGACAGTGATACGAATGTGATTGATGTCGCCGTGAGACGTCTGAGAAGTAAAATTGATGATGACTTTGAGCCAAAACTGATCCATACCGTTCGCGGTGCCGGATATGTCCTGGAGATCAGAGAAGAGTGAGGTTCAAAATTTCCCTGACCACACGCCTGAGCCTGATTTTTTCTGCGGTGATGCTTACGGTATGGTGGTTATCAAGTTTTATCCTGATTAGCACCCTTAATGGCTATTTCGATAATCAGGACCGCGATTTTCTGACAGGTAAACTTCAGCTCACCGAAGAGTTTCTTAAAACAGAGACGTTCAGGAACAAAACGGATATTAAGTCATTATCAGAAAAAATAAACGATGCGATGGTGGGGCACAATGGCTTATTCATTTCTATAAAAAACATGGAAAATGAAAAAATTGTTGAACTCTATGCCAAAAATTCTGTTGTTCCAGCGGTCCTGCTTAATAAGTCGGGTGATATTCTCGACTATATGATCCAGACGGAAGAAAATAACACCGTGTACCGCAGTATCTCGCGGCGGGTTGCCGTGACGCCGGAACAGGGTAAAAGCAAACATGTCATCATTACGGTTGCCACGGATACTGGGTATCACACCCTGTTTATGGACAAACTCAGTACCTGGCTGTTCTGGTTCAATATCGGTCTGGTCTTTATTTCTGTTTTTCTGGGCTGGCTGACCACACGTATTGGTCTGAAACCGCTACGGGAAATGACCAGTCTGGCTTCCTCCATGACCGTACACAGCCTGGATCAGCGTCTAAATCCCGATCTGGCTCCGCCGGAAATCTCTGAGACCATGCAGGAGTTCAATAATATGTTTGATCGCCTGGAGGGGGCATTCCGGAAACTGTCAGATTTCTCGTCTGACATCGCGCATGAGCTGCGCACACCAGTCAGTAATCTGATGATGCAGACGCAGTTTGCACTGGCTAAGGAAAGGGATGTTTCGCATTACCGCGAAATTTTATTCGCTAACCTGGAAGAACTGAAAAGGTTGTCACGAATGACCAGTGACATGCTTTTTCTGGCACGTTCAGAGCATGGTCTGCTGCGGCTGGATAAACATGATGTGGATCTGGCAGCCGAACTGAATGAATTACGTGAGTTGTTCGAGCCCCTGGCAGACGAAACAGGAAAGACAATCACGGTTGAAGGAGAGGGCGTTGTTGCCGGAGACAGCGATATGCTCCGACGTGCTTTCAGTAACCTGCTTTCCAATGCAATCAAGTATTCTCCCGATAACACCTGTACAGCGATACACCTTGAGCGTGACAGTGACTGTGTGAACGTGATGATTACGAATACGATGTCCGGCCAGGTTCCCGCTAATCTGGAACGTTTGTTTGACCGGTTCTATCGCGCAGACTCATCAAGGTTCTACAACACGGAAGGCGCGGGGCTGGGATTATCAATTACAAGGTCGATCATTCATGCTCACGGCGGCGAGCTGTCAGCAGAACAGCAGGGGCGTGAAATTGTGTTCAAAGTGCGCCTGTTAATGGATTAATCCCGTTGTTCAGGAGAAACCTGGAAGGTGACAAAATTGTCATCATTCAGTCACGCGATAAACAGAGGCGGTTTTTTATAATTATTCATAAATCAGGAGCAGCGTGATAACACAATCACCTGGTTCCTGGAGTGATGATTAACCCGCCCTGAGATCAACTGCTTTCTCTGTTATAAGCCATTGATTGTTTGGGTATGTAAACACCGGAGACCCAACCATGAAAAAGATTCTCGTATCATTTGTTGCCATTATGGCTGCCGCTTCATCTGCCATGGCTGCAGAGACAATGAACATGCATGACCAGGTAAATAATGCACAGGCACCTGCCCACCAGATGCAGTCATCTGCTGAAAAAAGTGCAATTCAGGGAGACAGCATGACAATGATGGATATGAGCAGTCACGATCAGGCCGCAATGTCCCATGACATGATGCAAAACAGCAATTCTGCTGCCCACCAGGACATGGCTGAAATGCATAAAAAAATGATGAAAGCTAAACCCGGAGCTACCAACGAAACAGCAAAGTCATTTTCTGAAATGAGCGAGCATGAGAAGGCCGCAGCTGTACATGAGAAGGCGAATAATGGTCAGTCTTCCGTTGTTCACCAGCAGCAGGCTGATAAGCATCGCAGTCAGATCACCCAGAATTAACCCGCAGCTCCACTTGTTAGACCCTCATTTGACGCCGAAGTCACTGGCTTACGCTCCCGTCCGGGAGCGTTTTTTTTCCCATATATCAAACTTTAACTCTGAAGAGGTGGAAGTATCTGACCAACACTGTCACGTAACGCCAGATAACTACAAAAACACCTTTTTCCTCCTGTAAATTGCAGTTCCTGCAAGAACATCAAGGCATAATGTTGGAACAGCGTGTGATACACACTTAGCATCATGTTTTGTATGTGTTTTTTTAAAACTTTACAACTTTAAAGTCTTTTTCAGGTTAAAGGATACAACTTTAATGTCTCTACACAGCAGAATCTGGCGGAAATGGGAAACCAGCGGACGTTGGTTGGCTTTATGCCATGCTGCCCATAATTGCGTTGAATAATTCATCCACGGCAATTCACGTAATACCACCCCTTCCGGCGCATTATGACGCAGACTATGTTGAATTAAGGCCAGACCTAATCCCGCAGCGACCAGACCTAATGCCGTGAGTGGTTCACCCGCTTCCAGGCGAATATCAGGATTAAACCCGGCGTTAACACAGGCGGCGACAAAATGATCGCGAGAATGCGCATCGTCGTTATGAATCACCGCAATCCACTGCTGATCGCCAAGTTGCGATGCGACAAGGTTTTCCTCCTGCGCCAGAGGATGATTTTGCGGTAAGGCCAACAACATTCGATCATCCAGAACCTGAATATATTCCAGATCCTGCTCGCTGTCGGCGGGCGGCGTATCGACCAGAGAAAAATCGAGACTGCGCTGGCGCAGGCCTTCAATCTGGGTGGCTGGTGGTTGGCTGTAAAGTGCGATATGCACATTCGGACGCGATACACGTAACGTACGTAGCGCCGTAGAAAGCACACCGGAATGCATGGCGTTTTCAATATAGCCAATACACAAGCCACCATCTTCCCCCCGTCCCAGGCGTTTGCCTAACGACTCCAGGCGGTTGGCGTGTGTCAGCAACGAACGTGTTTCGGCAAGGAATGTCTGTCCATCAGCGGTCAGGCGAATGCGCTGCTGATTACGCTCAAACAGCATCAGTCCCAGCCGTTCTTCCAGTTGTGCAATCTGGCGGCTCAGCGGTGATTGCGAGATATGTAATCGCTCGGCTGCGCGTCCCACGTGCTCTTCTTCTGCGACCACCACGAAGTACTTCAGTTGGCGTAAATCAATCATGTTAGACCTCAAAGGACTTAAGTCAGACGAATTATGTCCTATCAAGTCACAACCTCGCAAGGTAATGTGATCCACGTCACAGGGCGATAGCAAAAAAACGCCCGAACCCAAACCGAATAATTGAGGACATCTTATGAGTATCAAAAATTTACTTCCCGGCAAAATTGGTTTAGGCGGCGCACCGCTCGGCAACATGTTCCGTGCCATTCCGGAAGAAGAGGCCCACGCCACCGTGAGCGAAGCCTGGAACCTGGGCGTGCGTTACTTCGATACCGCGCCGCTGTACGGCTCTGGCCTTTCTGAAATCCGCATGGGTGAAGCGCTGTCTCAGTATCCACGCGATGAATACGTTCTGAGCAGCAAAGTCGGCCGCATCATGCTGGACGAAATGGAAGATCCGGCAAAACGTGATTTCGGTGAAAAAGGTGGCCTGTTCGAACACGGCCTGAAAAACAAAATTCTGAATGACTACTCTGCTGACGCCACGCTGCGCTCGATTGAAGACAGCCTGAAACGCCTGAAAACAGACCGTCTGGATATTGTCTGGATCCACGACCCGGCGCAGGACTTCTACGGTGACAGCTGGCTGGAGCAGTTCAACATTGCTCGTACCGGTGCGTTTCGTGCGCTGACACGTTTGCGTGACGAAGGTGTGATTAAAGCCTGGGGACTGGGTGTGAACCGCGTCGAACCTTGCGAACTGACGCTGGCGCTGGACGAACCGAAGCCAGATGCGTTCCTGCTGGCGGGGCGTTATTCCCTACTTGATCACGAACGTGCGCTGCAACGCCTGATGCCAGAAGCACTGGAACAGAACGTGGATATCGTTGTCGGCGGTCCGTACAGCTCTGGCGTACTGGCAGGCGGCGAGCACTTTGAATATCAGAAAGCCTCTGCGGCCATCCAGCAGAAAGTGGCGCAAATTAACGCCATTGCCACACGTTTCAATGTGAACGTTAAAGCAGCTGCGCTGCAGTTTGCGCTGGCAAACCCGGCCGTTGCGGCGGTTATTCCTGGCTCCAGCCGTCCTGGCCGTATGGCAGAAGATCTGGCTGCACTGAATGCGCCTGTTCCGGCTGAATTCTGGGCAGAAATGCGCCGTCAAAATCTGGTTGCGGAAAACGCTCCGCTGCCGACCCGTTAATCAACCTGGTGAGAAAACGATGAAACTGGATCTGACAGGTAAAGTCGCGGTGGTCAGCGGCTCAACCTCCGGCATTGGGCAGGGTATCGCCGCCGGACTGGCAAAAGCAGGCGCAACGGTGGTTGTCGTCGGCCGTAAACAGAGCGGCGTTGATGACGCCATGGCTGCGATTGCGGCACAAACTCCCACAGCGTCACTGCGTGGCGTGGTGGCCGATCTCAGCACCGAAGACGGCGTGGCTGCGCTGATCGCTGCAGTCCCAACGGCTGATGTGCTGGTCAATAATCTGGGGATTTTCAACGATAAAGATTTCTTTAGCGTGCCGGATGATGAGTGGATGCACTTCTATAACGTCAACGTCCTCTCCGGCGTTCGTCTGGCGCGTCACTATGCGCCAGGCATGACGGAACAGGGCTGGGGGCGGATTATCTTTGTCTCGTCTGAATCCGGCGTGGCAATCCCTGGCGACATGATCAACTACGGCGTCACCAAAGCCGCGAATCTGGCGGTCTCTCATGGTCTGGCGAAACGACTGGCGGGGACCGGTGTGACCGTCAACGCCATTCTGCCAGGGCCAACCTTTACCGATGGCCTGAAAGAGATGCTGGCGGATGCCGCTGCACAGTCGGGACGCAGTGCGCGTGAACAGGCCGATGAGTTTGTTAAAACCTCGCGTCCGAGCTCCATCATCCAGCGTGCGGCGGATGTGGAAGAAGTGGCGAATCTGGCGGTTTATCTCGCGTCACCGCTTTCCTCGGCAACCACAGGGGCAGCCCTGCGCGTCGATGGCGGCGTCGTCGACACCCTGACTATGTAACCCTATAAATTAAGAGAAAATTATCATGGCTAAAACAACTGTATCGATCGAAATCCCGGCTTCTGCCGACGCCGTATGGCAATTGATAGGCGGCTTTGATGCGCTGCCAGACTGGCTGCCATTCATCCCGAAAAGTGTGGTGACAGAAGGTGGTCGCGTTCGTTCGCTGACAACCTCTGACGGTGGCACTGTGGTTGAACGTCTGGAAGCGTTTGATAACCGTCAACGCAGTTATACCTATTCCATTATTCAGGCACCGTTCCCGGTGGTGGATTACCTCTCCACCATTACCGTTCATGAAACCGCCGACAGCCAGGTTTCCCGTGTGGAATGGTTCGGTGAATTCACCCCGGTGAATGTGACGAACGAAGAGGCCGAGGCGCTGTTTACCGGCATCTATCAGGATGGTCTCAAGGCGCTGAAGGACAACTTTGTTGCCTGATGCGATCGACAGGCGTCGGAATGTCCGGCGTCTGATTATTAACAAAAACAGAATAGTCTATTGTCATTTGTATCATTTATGTTATCAGACAGCAGGCGTATTCTCTCCCCATCGCGTTAATAAACGCCAAACAATTAAGACACACTGGAATATAAACATGAAAAAGATCATCGCAATTTTTACGGCTTCTCTTTTCTCTGTCGCGGCGTTTAACGCATCGGCGCAAAGCGTGACAGCAACCGGTACAACACTGGATTCTGCGGAAGCGGTTATTGCGCAGAAAGCGAAAGAGATGAACGCCTCCGAATACAAAATTACCAGCGCTCGCATGGGCAATACCGTCACCATGAGTGCCGAACTGTATAAATAATCGCGCGAGGAACCCATTATGTTATTTGCTAAATATGCGCTGAATGCGTTGCCATTAAAAAACCGTATTGTAATGCCACCGATGACGCGTTCCCGCGCCGGTGCGGGTGACGTTGCGACTGACATGATGGCGGACTATTACGCGCAGCGTGCCAGTGCTGGACTTATCATCAGCGAAGGTACGCAAATCAGCCAGCAGGGGCAGGGTTATGCCTGGACGCCGGGTATTTATTCTGAGGCGCAGATTGCTGGCTGGAAAAAAGTGACCGATGCGGTACATCACGCAGGTGGTAAAATTTTTGCTCAGCTGTGGCACGTCGGTCGCGTGTCTCATACCGTGCTGCAACCGAACGGCGCCGCACTGGTGTCCTCTTCGGCGATTCAGGCCGAAGGGGTAAAAGTGTTTGTCGATGTGGAAGGCCGTGGTCCGGAGAACGGCGTTGGCGAGATGGTTCAGCATGACATACCACGTGCACTGACGCTGGAAGAGATCCCGTCTATCGTTGATGACTATGCACAGGCGGCGCGTAATGCGATTGCCGCTGGCTTTGACGGTATTGAGTTGCACGGCGCGAACGGCTATCTCATTAACCAGTTCATTGACTCGCAGGCCAACCTGCGTGATGACGAATACGGCGGCTCGCTGCAAAATCGTCTGCGCTTTATGAAAGAGGTGGTGGAAGCTGTCTCTTCGGCGATTGGTAAAGAGCGTGTAGGAATTCGTCTCGCGCCGCTGACTACGCTGATGGGCTCCAGAGACGATACGCCGGAAGCGACCTACCTCGCGGCGGCAAGCGTACTGAACGAGCTGGGGATTGCCTATATCCATATTGCCGAAGCCGACTGGGAAGATGCGCCGGTGATGCCTGCGGCCTTTAAAGAAGCGCTGCGTATAATTTTCCACGGCACGCTGATTTACTCCGGTAAATACACCAAAGCGCGCGCCGAAGAGGCTCTGGCTAACGGCTGGGCGGATCTGATTGGTTTTGGTCGTCCGTTTATTGCCAACCCGGATCTTCCGCATCGTCTGGAAAACGATTTACCGCTGAATGCGCCCATCAAAGAGAAATTCTTTGGCGGCGGTAAAGATGGATATCTGGATTATCCGGTTCTCTGAATTTGTTTTTTGTCACATGTAGATATCGTTACATATCAATTTGTTGTGTTTTTAGTGACATTATTTTCATGTCAAATATTGAAACTTTTTTTAACGCTACAGCCTCAGAATAACGTCTGCGTTACATATCCCATGACCACTGCCATTCCTAAAATTACCATCAGAAAGGCAATAATCATCGGCGTGCGAAACATCGATTTCAGCAAAATAACTTCTGTTAAGCTGGCACCCGCGCTACCGATGATGAGTGCCATTACAGCTCCCATCCCCATGCCTTTGGTCATTAATACCGACGCGAGGGGAATTACGGCCTCTGCACGTATATAGAGCGGGATACCTATAACCGCGCTCAAGGGGATGGCCAGTGGATTATCCGTTCCGGCATGTGCTGCAATCCATTGCGCTGGAATAAAGCCGTAAATAAATGAGCCAATTAGTACCCCAATTAACAGATAGGGCAGCACTTCTTTAAATTGCAGCCATGCATCCTTTATTGCCTGATTCAGCAGGCTGGGGGGAGCCGTTTTGGCTGCACTACAGCAATTAACAGCAGGTTTTGCGGTACAGCAAGATGTGGTTTGCGGCGTAAACGTCGAGGAGCGCAAGTTAATAACGGGTTTATCGGACACCGGTTTGCAGCAGCTCGCGTTGCTCCCCTTCGCCGGTATGACGTATCGTTCGAAGCCAACAAAATCCAGTAACAAACTGGCGCTCAGCGAAACACCGCACGCAATAACGGCGTACAGCAACGTTACCTTCCAGCCAAATGTTGCCCACATTAGCCCGACGATAATCGGGTTGAGTAATGGTGATACAAACAAAAAGGTGAGCGTTGGGCCAAATCCCGCTTTTGCAGAAAGAAGACCGCGAAGCATGGGAATGGTTGAGCAACTGCAAAACGGAGTCACTGCACCTAACATTGCTGCCAGCAAATAACCGCGCCCTTTACGCGCACCCATCATTTTCTGGATCTTATGATCCGGGATTTTCTGACGGATTACGCTGACACCAGCACTGATAAGAAGAAAAAGTAACGATAGCTCTACGGCTAAGAACAGGAACATCCCGGCGGCGTCGCGCAGCCCTGGTAACCATTCAAACATTTTATATCCTCTATAAAACTATATTTCTAAAATTATCGAAATGATGAGCGATGAGCAAGATATTTCTGGTATCATCGAAATATCAATTAACCGGAGAAACTACTTATGGAACTGGAAGATGTCGCTAAGGCACTGAAAGAATTAGGTCATCCGACCCGTTTGTTTATTTTTCGTCATTTGGTCAAAGCGGGAGAGCGCGGGATGCCGGTAGGCGAGTTACAGAAGGAGCTTGCGATCCCCGCATCGACCTTAAGCCACCATATCTCGGCGCTGGTATCCGTTGGTCTGGTTAAGCAAAACCGCGAAAGTCGCACGTTGATGTGTGTCTCGCAATATGATGTTCTGGAAGGAATTATTAGTTTTCTGCGTGAAGAGTGCTGCGTGAATAACGGGAAGTATTAATATTCGCCGGGCTGTAGCATAACCACAACCCGGCGAGAGCCATTATTTTTTCGCAGAACCCGCTTCTAATATAGAAACAATTGAAAACAGCGTAAAACATACTGCACCCAAGCCCACCAGAACCCGCGAGGGAATAAAGTAAGCCATATCGATTTGCGCAATTTCAGCAAGGAACGCCGCGAGGAACAGGCAAAACAGACAGGTAAATACCGGTATCATTGGTATTCTGTTGGTTAATGAACAGGAGCGTCTCCAGACTAACGCCAGCAACCACACTTTGGAGAAAATACTGTAGCAGATCATTCCCAGACAAATGAGAATAATGCCGGGTGCCAGACGGGCGCTTGCATCTGAACTGATTAATACGTAGATACCCTGAATAACGGTAAGTGAGCCGAGCAAAATAACCCAATAACACCAGAGCCAATGTTCTTTCTCTGAGAATGTGTTCCGCGTTTGATGAACAATGGTGGCGACCAGACCAATAAGACAAGCGCAAATTGCCGTTAGCCCCAGGAGTACATGGCCTGCAACATAATGCGCTGTAATATCTGCACTACGCAAAAGCGTAACTGACCAGAGGAAACCAAAGAGAGTCAGAAGTAGTGGCACGGCAATTAAGCAATTACCAATAAACGAAGAATAAGCCTGAAGCGGAGTTCCATCGCTTTTACTACCTGCTGAGTTTTTCGGGATGAGCAGAAAATGCCCGGAAGATGCCGCGACGGTTGATACGCAGGCGGCAATCATCCCAACACCCAAAATAACGTGCCCGGCAACAAATTCATCCGCCATCACATTATCGCTTGCCAGCAGAGACCATCCCCAAATCATCGTTGCAACGGAACCTGCATAACCAATAATAGGAAATAGCGTGTTGTAGAATTTATTCACACCATGATTTAACTGAGAGATGATAATAAATGCAGTAGTGAACAACGCCAGGCATATTGCAGAAAGAGAAATTAAAACATGCCCTGCAACGAAATATTCACTTTGCCCAGAACCTGCTAATGCAAAATCACCTAACGCGATGCATATTATACCCATTATCAAAGGGATTAATTTAAACAACCATCCGATATATATGTTCATCTCAATCTCCATATGCGTTTCCGCTAATGTCAGAAAGCGTGTAAGTAGTATTTTTAGTCAATTAAATATAACAATGAGATACCACTAATTGTAAAAAGTAACTTTACTATAACCGGATTTATTGTTCTGAGTATTGAATTTTATAGGCGAGTTAATGCTGGCAAATAAATATTTATCCTACAGCTAATTCTGAATTAATATCTTTTCCTTATTTTTCATCGTTGCTTAAAACGCTGCTTTTTCTCATCCACCCTCTTTTCGCAAAAATACCTTATTACCTTTCGTTAAGATATTTGTACACAAGAGAATAATAACGCTGTGTGATAGTCACCGTTCCTGTTAAGGATATTTTGGGTTAAAAACGTAATCGAAATGTAGAACATCGTGATGTATCACAAGCTGATTGTAATCAAATAGACAACATGAATATAACTGTTAGTATTTAATTGATTTCAATTATGAGTATGCGTGTTTCATTTACGGCCAGGAATGCTGATGATGACAACATTACTACCCGTTTTCACTAAGCCTTCCCCGTTGGCGCTCATCTTGCGGCGCCCTGGTCGTATATGCCGTTTCCTTCTCATCCCGGATGGAAAAATTCGCTGAACATCGTTCGGCGGCTGCTGTAACACGCGTCGTTTAATTACAGGGATTATGGCGGGTCGATTATGGATAAGATTAAGCGCCATCTGGCGTGGTGGGTTGTCGGGTTACTGGCGGTTGCGGCCGTCCTGGCGTGGTGGTTATTGCGTCCGGCAGGTGTACCGGAGGGGTTTGCCGTCAGTAATGGTCGCATTGAAGCGACGGAAGTGGATATCGCCAGTAAAATTGCCGGGCGTATCGACACCATTCTGGTGAAAGAGGGGCAGTTTGTCCGCGAAGGCGAAGTGCTGGCGAAGATGGACACTCGTGTGTTGCAGGAGCAGCGACTGGAAGCCATCGCGCAAATCAAAGAGGCGCAAAGTGCCGTTGCCGCCGCGCAGGCTTTGCTGGAACAGCGGCAAAGTGAAACTCGTGCCGCACAGTCGCTGGTTAATCAACGCCAGGCTGAACTGGACTCCGTAGCCAAACGTCATACGCGTTCCCGCTCGCTCGCCCATAGTGGGGCTATTTCTGCGCAACAACTGGATGATGACCGCGCCGCCGCTGAAAGCGCCCGTGCTGCGCTGGAATCGGCAAAAGCCCAGGTTTCGGCTTCTAAAGCCGCTATTGAAGCGGCACGTACCAATATCATTCAGGCACAAACTCGTGTAGAAGCTGCGCAAGCCACTGAACGGCGTATCGCTGCAGATATCGACGATAGTGAGCTAAAAGCCCCGCGCGATGGACGCGTGCAGTATCGGGTTGCTGAGCCAGGCGAAGTGCTGGCGGCAGGCGGTCGGGTGCTGAATATGGTCGATCTGAGCGACGTTTATATGACCTTCTTCCTGCCAACCGAACAGGCGGGCACACTGAAACTAGGCGGCGAAGCACGGCTTATCCTCGATGCCGCGCCAGATCTGCGTATTCCTGCGACCATCAGTTTTGTCGCCAGCGTCGCCCAGTTCACGCCAAAAACCGTCGAAACCAGCGATGAACGGCTGAAACTGATGTTCCGCGTCAAAGCGCGTATCCCACCGGAATTACTCCAGCAACATCTGGAATATGTCAAAACCGGTTTACCGGGCGTGGCGTGGGTGCGGGTGAACGAAGAACGTCCGTGGCCTGAAGACCTGGTGGTGAGGTTGCCGCAATGACGTATCTGGAACTGGTTCCCGTTCCGCCTGTCGCGCAACTGGCGGGCGTGAGCCAGCATTATGGAAAAACCGTTGCGCTGAACAATATCACTCTCGATATTCCGGCTCGCTGCATGGTTGGGCTGATTGGCCCGGACGGCGTCGGGAAGTCGAGTTTGTTATCGCTGATTTCCGGTGCCCGCGTCATTGAGCGGGGCAACGTGATGGTATTGGGCGGCGATATGCGCGACCCGAAGCATCGCCGCGACGTCTGCCCGCGCATCGCCTGGATGCCGCAAGGGCTGGGCAAAAACCTCTACCACACCTTGTCGGTGTATGAAAACGTTGATTTTTTCGCCCGCCTGTTTGGTCACGACAAAGCGGAGCGGGAAGTACGAATTAATGAGCTGCTGACCAGCACCGGGTTAGCACCGTTTCGCGATCGTCCGGCAGGGAAACTCTCCGGCGGGATGAAGCAAAAACTTGGGCTGTGCTGTGCGTTAATCCACGACCCGGAATTGTTGATTCTTGATGAGCCAACAACGGGGGTTGACCCGCTCTCTCGCGCTCAGTTCTGGGATCTCATCGACAGTATTCGCCAGCGGCAGAGCAATATGAGCGTGCTGGTCGCCACCGCCTATATGGAAGAGGCCGAACGCTTCGACTGGCTGGTGGCGATGAATGCCGGAGAAGTGCTGGCGACCGGTAGCGCCGAAGAACTGCGTCAGCAAACACAAAGCGCCACGCTGGAAGAAGCATTTATTAATCTGTTACCGCAAGCGCAACGCCAGGCGCATCAGGCGGTAGTGATCCCACCGTATCAACCTGAAAACGCAGAGATTGCCATCGAAGCGCGCGATCTGACCATGCGTTTTGGTTCTTTCGTTGCCGTTGATCACGTCAATTTCCGCATTCCACGCGGGGAGATTTTTGGCTTCCTCGGTTCGAACGGCTGCGGTAAATCCACCACCATGAAAATGCTTACCGGACTGCTGCCCGCCAGCGAAGGTGAGGCGTGGCTGTTTGGGCAACCTGTTGATCCAAAAGATATCGATACCCGTCGTCGGGTTGGCTATATGTCGCAGGCGTTTTCGCTCTATAACGAACTCACCGTGCGGCAAAACCTTGAATTACATGCTCGTTTGTTTCACATCCCTGAAGCGGAAATTCCCGCGCGAGTTGCTGAAATGAGCGAGCGTTTTAAGCTCAACGACGTCGAAGATGTGCTGCCTGAGTCATTGCCGCTCGGCATTCGTCAGCGGCTTTCACTGGCGGTAGCGGTGATTCATCGCCCGGAGATGTTAATCCTCGATGAGCCTACTTCTGGCGTCGATCCGGTGGCGAGGGATATGTTCTGGCAGTTGATGGTCGATCTCTCGCGCCAGGACAAAGTGACTATCTTCATCTCCACCCACTTTATGAACGAAGCGGAACGTTGCGACCGTATCTCACTGATGCACGCCGGAAAAGTGCTCGCCAGCGGTACACCGCAGGAACTGGTTGAGAAACGCGGAGCCGCCAGTCTGGAAGAGGCATTTATCGCCTGTTTGCAGGAAGCGGCAGGGCAGAGCAACGAAGCCGAAGCGCCGCCCGTGATACACGACACCACCCACGCCCCGCGTCAGGGATTTAGTCTGCGTCGTCTGTTCAGCTACAGCCGCCGTGAAGCACTGGAACTGCGCCGCGATCCGGTTCGTTCGACGCTGGCGCTGATGGGAACGGTGATCCTGATGCTGATAATGGGCTATGGCATCAGTATGGATGTGGAAAACCTGCGCTTTGCGGTGCTCGACCGCGACCAGACCGTCAGTAGCCAGGCGTGGACGCTCAATCTCTCCGGTTCCCGTTACTTTATCGAACAGCCGCCGCTCACCAGTTATGACGAGCTTGACCGCCGAATGCGTGCGGGCGATATCACGGTGGCGATTGAGATTCCACCCAATTTCGGGCGAGATATCGCGCGCGGTACACCCGTGGAACTCGGTGTCTGGATCGACGGTGCGATGCCCAGCCGTGCCGAAACGGTAAAAGGTTACGTGCAGGCGATGCACCAGAGCTGGCTACAGGATGTGGCGAGTCGGCAATCGACGCCCGCCAGCCAAAGCGGGCTGATGAATATTGAGACGCGCTACCGCTATAACCCGGATGTAAAAAGCCTGCCAGCGATTGTTCCGGCGGTGATCCCGCTGTTGCTGATGATGATCCCGTCAATGCTAAGCGCCCTTAGTGTGGTGCGGGAAAAAGAGTTGGGGTCGATTATCAACCTTTACGTGACCCCCACCACCCGCAGTGAATTTTTGCTTGGCAAACAGCTACCGTACATCGCGCTGGGGATGCTGAACTTTTTCCTGCTCTGCGCCCTGTCAGTGTTTGTGTTTGGCGTGCCGCATAAAGGCAGCTTCCTGACGCTCACCCTGGCGGCGCTGCTGTATATCATCATCGCCACCGGAATGGGGCTGCTGATCTCCACCTTTATGAAAAGCCAGATTGCCGCCATTTTCGGTACGGCGATTATCACGTTGATTCCGGCGACGCAGTTTTCCGGGATGATCGATCCGGTGGCATCGCTGGAAGGGCCGGGGCGTTGGATCGGCGAGGTTTACCCCACCAGTCATTTTCTGACTATCGCGCGCGGGACGTTTTCGAAGGCGCTGGATCTGACGGACTTATGGCAACTTTTTATCCCGTTGCTGATAGCCATACCGCTGGTGATGGGCTTAAGCATCCTGCTGCTGAAAAAACAGGAGGGATGATGCGCCATTTACGCAATATTTTTAATCTGGGTATCAAAGAGTTGCGCAGTCTGCTTGGTGATAAAGCGATGCTGACGCTGATTGTTTTCTCGTTTACGGTGTCGGTGTACTCGTCGGCAACCGTTACGCCAGGATCGTTGAATCTCGCACCGATCGCCATTGCCGATATGGATCAATCGCAGTTGTCGAACCGGATCGTTAACAGCTTCTACCGCCCGTGGTTTTTGCCGCCGGAGATGATCACCTCCGATGAGATGGATGCCGGACTGGACGCCGGGCGCTATACCTTTGCGGTAAATATTCCGCCTAATTTTCAGCGTGATGTCCTCGCCGGACGCCAGCCGGATATTCAGGTGAACGTCGATGCTACGCGCATGAGCCAGGCATTTACCGGCAACGGGTATATCCAGAATATTATCAACAGTGAAGTGAACAGCTTTGTCGCGCGCTACCGTGATAACAGCGAACCGTTGGTATCGTTGGAAACCCGGATGCGCTTTAACCCGAATCTCGATCCCGCGTGGTTTGGCGGGGTGATGGCGATCATCAACAACATTACCATGCTGGCGATTGTGCTGACCGGATCGGCGCTGATCCGCGAGCGTGAACACGGCACGGTGGAACACCTGCTGGTGATGCCGATAACGCCGTTTGAGATCATGATGGCGAAGGTCTGGTCGATGGGGCTGGTGGTGCTGGTTGTGTCGGGATTATCGCTGGTGCTGATGGTAAAAGGCGTGCTGGGCGTACCGATTGAAGGCTCGATCCCGCTGTTTATGCTGGGCGTGGCGCTCAGCCTGTTTGCTACCACGTCAATCGGTATTTTTATGGGGACGATAGCGCGCTCAATGCCGCAACTGGGGCTGCTGGTGATTCTGGTGCTGCTACCGCTACAAATGCTTTCCGGTGGCTCCACGCCGCGCGAAAGTATGCCGCAGATGGTGCAGGACATTATGCTGACCATGCCGACGACACACTTTGTTAGCCTCGCGCAAGCCATTCTCTACCGTGGTGCCGGATTCGAAATCGTCTGGCCGCAGTTCCTTACGCTAATGGCGATAGGCGGCGCGTTTTTCACCATCGCGCTGCTGCGATTCAGGAAGACGATTGGGACAATGGCGTAAGGAAGGGAAACTTGACTTCATATTGTGATGTCATACTATTGATGTCATAAAGTGAAGTCATAAGGACATGCCATGAGAACACAGGTACAGGCTTTACGGAAGAAACAAAAAAATACATTGGATCAAATATTTAAATCTCCTGTTCCTCAAGGGATTAAGTGGTCTGATATAGAGTCACTGGTTAAAGCATTAGGCGGAGAAATTAAGGAAGGAAGAGGCTCGCGTTGTAAGTTCATACTAAATATGAGCGTTGCGTGTTTCCATCGGCCTCATCCGTCGCCAGATACCGATAAAGGCGCTGTAGAAAGCGTGCGTGACTGGTTACTAAGTATAGGGGTAAAACCATGATCAAACTGAAGACGCCAAATTCTATGGAGATTGCCGGGCAACCTGCTGTAATCACCTATGTGCCAGAACTGAATGCATTTCGTGGCAAATTCCTGGGCTTGTCAGGTTATTGTGATTTTGTCTCTGACAGCATTCAGGGGCTGCAAAAAGAGGGGGAGCTTTCCCTGCGAGAGTATCTTGAGGATTGTAAAGCTGCGGGTATTGAGCCTTATGCGCGTACAGAAAAGATTAAGACCTTTACGTTACGCTATCCAGAATCGCTGAGTGAACGCCTTAATAATGCGGCTGCGCAGCAACAAGTCTCTGTTAATACCTATATTATTGAAACGCTGAATGAGCGTTTGAATCATTTATAAATTTTAGCGGCGTTCATTACGCGGAACATCTGCCTTTACAGGATCTATCTATGCAACTGAACTTAATTTTATAAATTAAGTTCAGTTAATATCTTTTCTTTCCGCGTTTCAGAAATAACTCAATCTTCCTTCGGCAAGCACTGCAAATGCCCGTGCCGTACGCCGCGCTGGGAAATAACGTCATCGGCAAAATGTTGTACGTCACCCATGTCACCTTTCAGCACGGCGATTTCCAGGCAGTCGTCGTGGTTGATATGGACATGCAGCGTGGCGACGGAGAGATCGTGGTGATGATGCTGCGTAGAGACAATACGGCTGGCTAAGTCGCGTTTTTCGTGTTCATACACATACGACAGCACCGCGAAGCCTTGTGTGCCGTGCTGTTGAGTAGCCTCCTGCGCCAGGGCGCTACGCAGAATATCGCGGATAGCTTCGGAACGGTTGTTATAGCCACGACGCTGGCTCAGGCTGTCCAGCGTCTCCAGTAAATCGTCATCAAGCGTGATGGTGACTCGTTGCATTTGCATTAAACCTTTTCTGTGGCGCGACGGCGCACGGGGAAAGCGGGTAATACCGCGTTTTGTAGTACACGTCCGGCGTCAGAGGAAAAAGTTAATTTCTCTCCCACCGCCTGGGTTTCAACAATTTGCCCGTTGTCCATCACCATCACCCGCTGGCAAAAGCGTTCCACCAGGCGTAAGTCGTGGGTGATGAACAGGCAGGCGGTGCCAAATTGCTGTTGCAGCTTTTTCAGTAGACGAATGACGCCCGCCTGTAACACGAGATCAAGGTTAGAAACGGCTTCATCCAGAATCAGCAGTTTCGGTTCGACCGCCAGCGCGCGTGCCAGGCAGACGCGCTGGAGCTGGCCGCCGCTTAACTGCGGTGGGCGTTTGTCGAGCACGCTGTCATCGAGATCGACCGCCTTCAGCATTTCACTGGCGCGCGCCAATTGTTCGGCTTTTTTCAGCGATAGCAGGTGGCGCATCGGTTCACGCAGGATCTCGCTCACGGTTTTGCGCGGATTCACGGCGCTGATGGAGTCCTGAAACACCATCTGAATATCGCGGCGGAACGCTTTACGTTGAGCACGATTCAGTTTCGCCAGCGGTTCGCCGCGCCAGCTAATATTCCCTTGTGAGGGCGATTCTAAACCTACCAATAGCCGCGCGAGGGTGCTTTTGCCGCAGCCGCTACGCCCCAGCAGGGCGACGGTTTCACCGCTTTTCAGGGTCAGAGAAACGTCATTCAGCACCGCCTGGTGTTGATGTTTGCCGCTAAATCCACCGTGCGCATAGTGATGGGAAAGGCCGGAGACGTTAAGTAAAGTCATGATGCCAGCTCCATACCGTAGAGGGCGAGATGAGCGGAAACCAGGCTGCGCGTCACCGCATGTTTGGGGGCGTTAAACAGCGTTTCTACATCGCCCTGCTCGACAATCTTACCGTGCGACATCACCGCCACGTCATCCGCCAGACGCGCCACTACGCCCATATCATGGGTGACCAGCAGCATTCCCGGCGCTTGTTTTTGCATAATGCTTTCCAGCAGATCGAGGATGCGCGCCTGTGCTACCACGTCGAGGTCGGTGGTCAGTTCATCGGCGATGATAAACGGTGATTCACACAGCACCGCCATCGCAATCATCATGCGCTGCAACATGCCGCCACTCATCTCGAACGGGTATAGCTTCAGCACACGCGCGGCGTTTTCCAGCCCCACGGCTTCTAATGCAGCGGTAAGCGTGGCATCGTCGGCGGGTTTCCCTAACGCCAGGCAAGTTTCCCGCGCGTGGGTGTGCATGGTGTGCAGCGGATTAAAGGCGCTGCGCGGGTTCTGCATGATGGTGGCAATTTTGATACCGCGTAGCGCGCTGGGGGAAACCGGTTTGCCATCGGCTAAAATTTCCCCCGCCGTCTGGCGAACGCCAGCGGGCAGAATGCCCAGCGTCGCGGCGCAGGTCAGTGATTTCCCGCTGCCGCTACCGCCGACTAACGCCAGCACACGCCCGCGTTTAAGGGTTAACGATACGCCGTGCACCAGCGGCTGCGCGGCCTGTAGCGCGATATTACGTAGTTCAATCTGTTGCGGCATTAGTGTGCGTGCTCCGTCACCAGATGAGGATCCAGATGATCGCGCAGTGCGTCACCCACCAGGTTAAAGGCCATCACGCTGATAAACAGCGCCAGCCCCGGCCAGAACATTTGCAGCGGCTGAGTCCAGATATACTGACGCGCGTCGTTAATCATCACGCCCCATTCGGCGGTCGGAGCGGTCACGCCGAGGCCGAGGAAGGACATCCCCGCGACGTGCAGCATCATATGGCCGATATCCAGCGTCGCCAGCACCAGCAGCGAGGGGATCACCGCGCCTGCCAGATGATCAACAAACACCCGCACATGGCCCGCGCCAGAAAGCCGTGATGCCAGCACAAACTCGCGCTGGCGCAGCGAAATCACAAGGCTGCGCACCATACGCGCGTACCACGCCCAGTGTGACAGGGCGATGGCGATAATGACGTTGGTCAACCCGGTGCCGAGCACGCCAACCATAAAGAACGACAGAATCGAGGTCGGGAAGGTCATAAACATATCTGCGACGCGCATGGTGGCCTGATCAACACGCCCGCCAATCAGCCCCGCGCTGCCGCCAATGACCAGCCCTAATGTCAGCACCAGCAGCAGGCAGGCCATTACCGAGCCGAGCGACACGCGGGTCGCCGCCATCAGCCGCGAGAAAATATCACGCCCTAAGTGATCGGTGCCCAGCCAGTGCTGCGCATCCGGCGAGAGCAGGCGCGACGGCAGATCAATCGCCTGTGGGTCATACGGCAGCCACCACTGGCTGGTGAGCGCAATCAGCGCCAGCAGGGCGATAATGATCAGCGCCAGGCGTACCGACCAGCGGGAAGAGAGGAAAAAATTCACGCGTGCGCTCCTTCATGACGACGAATGCGCGGATCCAGCGCGGCGTTGAGCAAATCAACAATCAAATTACAGACCACAAAAACCACCACCATCATCAGCGTAAAGCATTGAATCACCGGATAGTCACGGTTGAAAATCGCCGATACCGCATAGCGCCCGACGCCCGGCCAGGCAAAGATGTTTTCGATAATCATCGTCCCGCCGATCAGTTCGCCGATGTGCATCCCCACGGCGGTGATCATCGGCAGCGAGGCATTGCGCAGGATGTGACGGCGTTCGGTCTGTTTGTCGTTCAAACCGCGCAGCCGCGCCCAGGTGACGTGACGCTGACCGGCGACGTCCAGCATACTGGCGCGCAGCAGCCGCGCGTTAATCGCCAGCGACATAAAGGCAATGGAAACCGCAGGCAGAATGATGTGCTGCCAGCCGCCGTAACCCATCGCGGGTAGCCATTGCAGATACACCGAAAACGCCATCACCAGTAAAAACGCCAGCCAGAAGTTAGGCATCGACACGCCAAGAAACGCGATGAAACGTACGGCGAAATCCGGCAGACGGTCGCGATGGCGCGCCGCCCAGATACCGAGAGGTACGGAAGTGAGCAGAATTAACACCAGCGCCGCGCCCGCCAGTTCCAGCGTGGCGGGCAGGAAGTTCAGCATATCGTCCAGCACCGGGCGTTGGCTGGCGAATGAGATACCAAAGTCAAGATGCAGCGCCTTCCACAACCAGGTGCCGTACTGGACGTACAGCGGCTGATCCAGTCCCAGCATGGTGCGGGTAGAGGCCAGCATCTCCGGCGTCGGCGGCAGGTTAGATAAACGCAAATAGTCGAGCGCCGGGTCACCGGTGCCGAGGCGCAACATCAGAAAAATGATCACCGAGGCGGCGAGCACCATCGGGATCAGCAGCAGAAAGCGGCGTAATACGTAACGCAACATTAAGGTTTCACCGGTTTAATCTGTTCGAACGGAATTTCGGTGGCGATCGGCGCGTAGGGGATGTTGCCCAGTTCCGGTTTTGATACCACCATCATTGAGATGTAACTGATAGGCAGATAAACCGCCTCGTCATGCAGACGGGTCAGAATGTCGCGATACAGCGCCTGACGTTGCGTTTCGTCATGGGTCGCCAGCACTTCGCCGATCTCTTTATCAATCAGCGGTTTGTCGGCTAATCCTTGCTGTGCCTGGAAGTCAGCGTGTGACGGTACGCGCATTGAACTCAGGAAGGCGTGGGGATCGTATGGCGCGCCCCAGGTGCGGTGGAAAATCATGCCAAAACGACCGTCGCGCTGACGAGCATAGATACTGCTCTCTTCTTCGCCAATCAGCGAGACATCTGCGCCAATCTGGCGCATATCAGCCTGAATGATTTCCGCCATCGATTTGCTTAACGCATCGGTGCCGATGAACGACAGTTCAATGCGCAGCGGCTGACCATTTTTCTCGCGGATGTCTTTGCCCGCAGGCAGCGTCCAACCGGCTTTTTCCAGCAACTCTTTCGCTTTCTGCGGATCGTACTGGCGCGGTTTCAGACCGAGGTTGGCGTAGGGCACAGAAGGGGCAAACAGGGTGTCGGCGACCTGCTGGGTGCCATACAACGCGTTATCAATCAGCGATTTTTTGTTCACCGCGTAATTAAGAGCTTCACGTACTGCCAGCTCGTTGGTGGGGGCTTTGGCGGTATTGAGCGCCAGCATCACGGTTTCGATCGGCTGTGACAGTTGGGTGTGGTAAGCCGGGTTCTGGCTAAAGCGGGCGAAGGTATCGAGCGGTAATAACCCTTCGTTTCCGTACAGCAGGTCGATATCGCCAGTTTCAAACGCCACCGCGCGGGTAGTCGGGTCCGGGATCACGTTAAAGGTGATCTTTTTAATCGCCGGCTTTTCGCCCCAGTAGTTTTCGTTACGGACGAAGACATCGTACTGATTCAGTTTCGATTCCTGCAAAATCCACGGTCCGGTGCCAATCGGCGCTTTAATTCCGTTCATGGTTTCATGGTTTTTAAACTGCGAGGGAGCGATAAAACGGAAAGGACGGGGCAGGGCCAGTTCTTGCAGGAAAGGATAGTAGGCGCTTTTCAGGGTGATTTGCAGCTCCGTTTTACTGAGTGCTTTAACATCAACAATCTGGTTTGCCAGCTCCAGCCAGGCGTGACGTTGACGGTTATCGAGCACTACGCGGAAGTTTTCTGCCGCCGCCTCGGCATCGAACGGTTCACCGTTGGAGAATTTCACGTCATCACGCAGGGTGAAGGTCCAGGTTTTACCATCTTCTGAATGAGTCCAGCTTTTTGCCAGCCACGGGATCACCGAACCGTCTGCCTGATATTTCACCAGCGGTTCATAAACCATGCTCTGGGCGAACATCTGGTTAGGCGTGTAAAGGTGCGGGTTTAGTGGCCCGACATTCACCGGCCAGGCGGTGGTGATTTCATCTGGTGCAGCGGCATGGACGATAAAAGACGCACAAGCCAGCAGCGCAAATAGAGTGCGGCGGAGTGTGGAGAGCATGGTAACCCCAATGGATTAAAATAGATGGCGGAAATAAGTATGACGATTTTAAGTATTCGTCATACTGATTACCTGTTCTGGATCAATAGATGGGCAGTCGGGTGGGCGGATCAGTTAACTGAATCGATCCATTGCACACTGTCGGCGGAGAGCGTAAAGGGGGTAGGGGTGCAGATTGCCAGACTTAAATTTTCTAGCTGACAATGGCTGACTGACAGCGAGGAGTGATAGGTGCTGTCTACGCTGACGATTTGCCAGGCGCTGCCGCCACGTTGTTTAACGATGGCTTCTTTGCGCGTCCAGATGCGCCAGAACATTTCCAGTTGCTGATCGGGATGCACGGCGTCCATCTCAGCGTGTTCCCCGAGGCTGAACACGGCGTTCGCCAGCCAGCGCCAGTTGGCGCGCGGGCGAATCACTTCGATATCGCAGCCGACTTCGCCTTCATCGCTCAACAGCAGGGCGATATCGTCACCGCTATGGCTTAAGTTGAACCATAGCGGCGTTTCCGGCGCGAATGCTGGTTTGCCTTGTTCGCCATAGATGATCTCCGGTAGCGGGGAAAGCGTGTGCGAAAGCAATGCACGCCCCGCCAGCCAGCGTTCGCGTCGTGGACCTTGCGGTGCTTGCTCGCGTAAAGCCTGTGGCAGTGGAGCTGCGCTTAAGGTCGAAACTTTCCCCAGAACTATCCGATACATATCAGGGCCAACGTTTAATGGAAAAGGAAAGTGCGTATCGTATCACTTGTCGCCTCATCCCGGTAACCGACTTTTCGGTCGTCCCGGTCCCAGTAAAATCGCTAGTTTGCTGCCGCCTTTGGTGGTTTCCATCCAGATTTTACAGACGCTGGTTAATGGCACCGAAAGCAGCATACCAACCGGACCGAGTAACCATCCCCAAACCAACAACGACAGAAACACCACCATGGTGGACATCCCCAGTCGATGCCCCATCATCCGTGGCTCTAAAATATTGCCGATGACCATATGGACAACTAAAAACAGTGCGCCAACCAGAATACATTCGTAAACGCCATTAAACAGCAACACCTGAATCATTGGCGGCACGGCGGAGATCACCGCGCCAATATTGGGAACGTAGTTGAGCAAAAATGCCAGTACCGCCCACATCAGCGCAAACTGTACGCCCATTAGCGCCAGCCCCAGCCAGACGATGACGCCTGTCCATAAACTGAGCAGCGTCTTCAATGCAAGATAGTGCGAAACACCTTTTAAGGCGCGGTGTAGTCCGGCGATGTGAATCTGTGGATTATTCAACGCAAAACGCATTTTGTAAGGCACGTGGCGCACTTCAAAAAGCATAAAAACTACGGTCATCACCAGCAAAAGCACGCTCGCCATTGCGCCGGAAAGCCCGGTCATCAGCGCAGTGGTGAAGGCGACAACTTTTTCCGAATCCATCCGCTGGAGCATTCGTTCTGGCGACATATGCAGATTAAGAAACGGTAACATCTCTTGTAATTTAAAGAGTTTACGGGTCAGTTCCTTATTAAATTTCGGCAGCATAGAGATAAATTCGTTAAACGATGCCGCCAGTACGCCGACCAGCGCAGTAAGTGCTATCAGCATCACCACCACCACAATGGTAATGGCTATGGGGCGTTGTACTCCCCGACGAATAAACCATGTGACCAGCGGATTGAGGACGATAGCGAAAAAGAGCGCCAGTAATAGTTGCACAATGATATCTGCCGCTGCGTGAATGCCGGCGAGGATCACCACCAGCGAGGCCAACTTGAGCAGAATATGCATTCCTGTTTTATCTGGTTGAGGGGTTTCCATTGGGGCTTCCTTGTGACTTTTTGTATTAAGTGTAGCGGGAGTCACGCCAGCAATATTCTGATTCTTACTGCTGATTTCCACGCCAGCCCGTGGTAAAAATGAAACACTGTTGTAAAAATGTGGTGATCCCCATGCCCGAACCCGCGCTAAATGGATTGCGCCTTAATCTGCGCATTGTCTCCATTGTCATGTTTAACTTCGCCAGCTACCTCACCATCGGGTTGCCGCTCGCCGTATTGCCGGGCTATGTCCATGATGTGATGGGATATAGTGCCTTCTGGGCGGGGCTGGTTATCAGCCTGCAATATTTCGCCACCTTGCTGAGTCGCCCACATGCCGGGCGTTACGCCGATTTGCTGGGGCCAAAAAAGATAGTCGTCTTCGGTTTGTGCGGCTGTTTTTTGAGCGGGCTGGGCTATCTGACCGCAGGATTAACCGCCAGTCTGCCCGTCATCAGCCTGTTATTACTGTGCCTGGGGCGCGTGATTCTTGGCATTGGGCAAAGTTTTGCTGGAACCGGATCGACACTGTGGGGCGTTGGTGTGGTTGGCTCACTGCATATCGGGCGGGTGATTTCGTGGAACGGCATTGTCACTTACGGGGCGATGGCGATGGGCGCGCCGTTGGGCGTGCTGTTTTATCACTGGGGCGGGTTGCAGACGCTGGCATTAATCATTATGGGTGTGGCGCTGGTGGCGATTCTGCTGGCGCTCCCGCGTCCGTCGGTGAAAGCCAGCAAAGGCAAGCCACTGCCGTTTCGCGCGGTGCTTGGGCGCGTCTGGCTGTACGGTATGGTGCTGGCACTGGCTTCCGCCGGGTTTGGCGTCATCGCCACCTTTATCACACTGTTTTATGATGCTAAGGGCTGGGACGGTGCGGCTTTCGCGCTGACGCTGTTTAGCTGTGCGTTTGTCGGTACGCGACTGTTATTCCCTAACGGCATTAATCGTATCGGCGGCTTAAACGTGGCGATGATCTGCTTTAGCGTTGAGATAATCGGCCTGCTATTGGTTGGCGTAGCCACCGTACCGTGGATGGCGAAAATCGGCGTCTTGCTGGCTGGCGCTGGGTTTTCGCTGGTGTTTCCGGCACTGGGCGTGGTGGCCGTAAAAGCAGTTCCGCAGCAGAATCAGGGGGCGGCGCTGGCAACATACACTGTGTTTATGGATTTATCGCTGGGCGTGACCGGACCACTGGCTGGGCTGGTGATGAGCTGGGCTGGAGTGCCGGTGATTTATCTGGCAGCGGCGGGGCTGGTAGCAATCGCGTTATTGCTGACGTGGCGATTAAAAAAACGGCCTCCGGTGGAAGTACCGGAGACCGTCTTATCATCTTAAAACTTACTGAATAACCAGCGTATTAATGATGTTTTCTGCGGTGGTTTGCGCTTTTTGCTGATCGTCAGCAGGCAGCGTGATTTGCATGGTCAGCAGTTGATTACCCACGTTACCCAGAATGACGGAAGAGTACGCCGTCTGGCCTTTCGCGGAGATAATGCTGTCTAACTGCTGCATTTTGTGACCTTTCAGCTCAATAGATTTGTTGGTCACCACTTGCAGTTGCGGATCGCGGCTACGTTGCTGATCTTCCAGACGTTTCGCCAGCACAGCCAGATCTTCTTTCGGGTCGTCGCCCATGATGACGATGACTGCTTTCTGCCCGGTGGCGTCGGACCAGACGTGCATGTTATTGGCCTGCGTTCCCAGCTTACCGCTCTGGTCGGTCATATCCGCTGGCAGCGAGAAACTTAGCTTGCCATCAAGCAGGTTGACGGGATTCACGGTAGCGTTACTTTCTGCGACCGAACCCTGCGCCGTAGCGTTAGTGTCTTTATCATCACAGGCCGCAAGCCCCATAACCAGCAGGCCAATTCCGACATATTTAACCAGATTGCGCATTGACTTCTTCCTTTCGATAAACGGCCATAACGGCTCATTCGTCCATCTTATCACAACTCTGATAACGAACCTTTAACTCGCCTGCAAAGCGTTGATTTCGGATTTATCTGCCAGTCTTTTCAATAGCATATTGAGTAATACGCCATACATTGGCAGGAAGAAAACGATGCTGATTAACACTTTGAAACAGTAATCAACCAGCGCGATTTCCATCCAGTTCTCGGCCATAAAGGCATCCGGGCTGCGCCAGAATGCAATGAAGAAGAAGGCCAGCGTATCGCTGACGTTACCAAACAGTGTGGAAGCCGTCGGAGCCAGCCACCAGCGACGACTCTGACGCAAGCGGTTAAAGACGTGCACGTCGAGGATCTGCCCCAGCGCGTAGGCCATAAAGCTGGCGGTAGCGATACGGGCGACAAACAGGTTGAAGTGGGCGAGAGCGCCGAATCCCTGCCATGAACCCATATAAAACAGTGATGAGATGACGTAGGAGATCAGCAACGCGGGGATCATTACCGCAAAGATGATGCGACGAGCCAGCGGCGCGCCAAAAATACGCACGGTCAGGTCGGTAGCAAGAAAAATAAACGGAAAGCTAAACGCGCCCCAGGTGGTATGAAAACCAAAAATGGAGACTGGAAGCTGTACCAGATAGTTACTGGAGGTAATCACCAGCAGGTGAAATAACGATAACCAGAACAACGCTTTATAGCGTTGCGTTTGTGAGAAAGCGTTCATATTGTACCTTTTTGATTAGCCATTGGGGTGAGGGAACCCAATACGTACGACACGCTATTTTATAGTGAGATAGTAACGTGCTTACCCTTTTTTCGAGCCGCCGCATGATACTGCTTTATGTTGACAATGCAATGGTTAATTTTCACGCAATCGTTAACCTTGTTTGCTAACGGACGTACAGAGCGTAAACTAGCGCCGTTTTTTTATATGGTGAGAAGAAAATGACCGATCTCTTTTCCAGCCCTGACCACACTCTTGACGCTCTTGGCCTGCGCTGCCCGGAACCGGTGATGATGGTGCGCAAAACCGTGCGCAATATGCAGCCTGGCGAAACGTTGCTGATTATTGCTGATGATCCGGCAACGACCCGCGATATTCCTGGGTTTTGTACCTTTATGGAACACGAACTGGTCGCCAAAGAGACGGATGGACTGCCTTATCGTTATTTGATTCGTAAAGGTGGTTGATGGGGCTTTTCAGCCTGATGCGACGCTGGCGCGTCTTATCAGGCCTACGTTGATACGGTCTGTAACCTTTTTTGCATCGAACGCGCTCAATGTAGTGATCGGCTTGTAGGCGGATAAGGCGTTCACGCCGCATCCGGCATGTGGGCACGTTAAGGGCAATGATTGCCAGCGTTATGGAATGCAAAAATGGCTTATTTAATTCCAGTTTGTCTGGCATTGCTGGGATTACTCGCGATATTCACCCCCAATTGGCTGCTTCCTGTTTTTATCGTTGCGGTGGGATGGCTGGGGTTATTTGGCTGGGGTTGGCTCTGGCTAATGATTTTTTTACCTTTACTTAACGGTGTCGGGTTTGCTTATGCACTGTGGATGATGTTCAAAAGACCATCATTAGCATCCCGCCTGGTTGTTACATTCAGTGTTATCTCCATCATTCTGATGTTGGCGCTATATTACGCTTTCCTGACCATGCCACCGTTCCCGGCCCAGCACTAAGCCTGATAGCCAGAGGCTATCAGGCAACACCGTTACTTCCTGCGCAACAGCCTTAACGCATTCGCCGTCACCAGCACCGTCGCACCTGTATCTGCCAGCACCGCCAGCCACAGGCCGGTCATATCTAACAGCGTGGTGACGAGGAAGATCCCTTTCAGCCCCAACGCAATGGTGATGTTCTGGCGGATATTAGCGTGAGTCGCGCGTGCCAGCTCAATCATTTGTACCAGACCGCACAGGTGGTTATGCGTTAATGCTGCGTCGGCGGTTTCCAGCGCCACGTCTGTGCCGCTGCCCATAGCAATCCCAATGGCGGCAGCTTTCATTGCTGGCGCGTCGTTAATGCCGTCGCCGACCATCGCCAGCGGCGCACGTTGGTTCAGCTCGGTCACCGCTTTGACTTTATCTTCCGGCAATAATCCTGCTTTAAATTCCAGCCCCAGTTCACCGGCAATGGCTGCCGCTGCACGCGGATTATCGCCGGTGAGGATCACCCCTTTGACGCCCAGGGTGTTCAGTTCACTGATGGCAGTGGCGGCATCGGCGCGCAGGGTATCCTGCAACGCAATGACACCAAGCACTTCATCGTTACGGACTACCAGCACTACCGTTTGCCCGGCGCTTTCCAGTTCATTAATCAAACCAGTAAATGCATCGGCAGGATGTTTCCCGGCAGCGCATATCAGCACCCGCTCTCCGTTGACCTGCGCTTCAATGCCAGAGCCGACCAGCGCCCGCTGTGACTCTGCGGCAGGTATGGCGAGTGCAGCAACCTGCGCTTCACGAACGATGGCTTGTGCCAGCGGATGTGTTGCACCTTGTTCTACTGCCGCCGCCAGCGCCAGCAGTTCAGATTCGCTAATACCTGTTGCCGGATGAATCGCGGTAACGCGTGGTTTCCCGACGGTCAGCGTTCCGGTTTTATCAAACGCCACCTGGGTGACACGACCTAGCTGTTCCAGCGCCGCGCCGCCTTTAATTAACGCTCCACGACGTGCCGCCGCCGCCAGTCCGGAGGTAATCGCCGCAGGCGTGGAGATAACTAAAGCACACGGGCAACCAATCAGCAGCAGCGTCAGCCCTTTATAAATCCACTCCTGCCAGCTTGCGGCAAATAGCAGCGGTGGCACCAGCGTCACCAGCAGGGCGACGGCCATAATTGCCGGCGTGTAGATACGGCTGAAACGGTCAATAAAACGCTCAATCGGTGCGCGGCGCTCTTCGGCCTCTTCAATCAGTTTCAGAATACGATCAATGGCGCTGGCACCCGGTTCTGACAACACTTCCAGCGTCACCAGACGGTCAACGCTGGTGGCGCCTGCCGGGACTTTATCGCCCGTCGCGCGTTCCACAGGGATGGATTCGCCGGTCAGGGCGCTTTCATCAAAACTGGCAAACGGCGAGAGCAGTTTACCGTCAGCAGGCAAACGTCCACCCGCCGCAACTTCAATCACATCGCCAGGCCGCAGGCTGTTAATCGCCACCTCTTCCCGCTCACCGTTACGCAGGCGCGTGGCGGTTTCCGGTTTCAGCGCCATTAACGCGCTGACGCCCTGACGTGCGCGGCTGGCGGCCCATCCTTCCAGTCGTTCACCGATCAGAAACAGCAATAACACCATCGCAGCTTCCGCCGTTGCGCCAATAAACAGCGCGCCAATGGCGGCTACGCTCATTAACGTTTCAATGGCAAAATAACTGCCGGACTTGATCAGCCGTAATGCCTGGCGAGCAATCGGGTACAGACCAATCAGCGTGGTCGCGATAAACGCCAGTTGCCCGAACGGATGATTAAATTGCTCCAGCCCCCAACTGATTGCCATCATCACAATAAGCGTAATCAGCGGCAGATTCTCTTTCAGGCGTGATGCTTGCGGTTCGTCGGCGGCCTGTTCATCGCGCAGGGAATAGCCTGCTTTTTGCACCGCCGATTCAATTTGCGCACGGATGTCATTGTCGGCATCCACCACCAGTTTTTCGGTAGCGAACAACACCTGTACCTGATTCACGCCTGCAAGCTGACGCACGGCATTTTCTACCTTGCGCGCACAGGCGGCGCAGTCCATGCCGCTGACTTTCCAGCTATACCGGGTGCCGGAGACGTTTTCAGAGAGTGTTGGCGTGCTGGAACATGCACCGTCGCAGCAACAGTCGTTGGCGTTCTGTGCCGTGGTTAGCGGTTTGAACGCGGCAAATTGAGGGGCTTTTTTGCCGTGATTGTCGGGAGTCGACATGGCATCCTCCGGTTAAGTTTTTTCTCATTAACCGAAGGATACACTCTGGAGTCGACTCCAGAGTCAAGTTTTATCAGAGATACAGCGAGCGGACGATGAGGAAGTGTCCTGCAAAGTAGCAAGCCGCAGCAATGGCGTTATCCGCACGGAAGCGTCGGCGATAGTGGCTACCCAGCCAGACAAAGTTACTGATAAACAGCAGTGCAGCGCCCATAAAGGCAGAGAGTGCCGGAGCAGTCGGGCGGAAGAACCACAGTTCACCTGCCAGCCACACCATCACCAGCGTCATACCGATAAAAGTACAGACAGGCCAACGGAACTCTTCGAGACGCGTCCAGATAATGGCCAGTAACAGCGCGCCCAGAACCAGCAGTACCAGCGGCAACGGCCAGAAAAAGGAGAGCGTCATCTGGCCGGCGAAATAGATGGTGTACAGCAAGTGTGAGAGGAAAAACGCACCGATGGCGTACATCAGACGCTGGCGTGGTAACAGGGTTAACGCATCGCCCAGCAGTGAGGCACACAGCCCCGCCAGCACCAGATAGCTAATGGCATCGAACATTGGCGCTTGCCAGGCCAGCAACAGCAGGAGAAGAAGGGTTAACGGTTTAAATACCCAGCGTTGCCAGGTTGGCCCACGGTACGATGCATCCACAGATAACCATGCGGAAAGACAGACAGCGATAAACGACCAAAGCATCTTAGTTCCTTGAATTCGTTATTTTTTCGTAAGCGGAATGCCTACGGTCTTGCTAATCAGTTTAGTGGCGACGGTGGACGGATGACAACACCATAACTGGCAGGGTATGCTTATTTCCGCATTTTCCGATGAGGGATAAAGATGAGCAAACCACCTCTTTTCTTTATTGTTATCATTGGCTTAATTATCGTCGCCGCATCGTTTCGTTTTATGCAACAACGGCGGGAAAAAGCTGATAATGATATGGCGCCGCTCCAGCAAAAGCTGGTGGTGGTGAGTAACAAGCGGGAAAAACCGATTAACGATCGTCGTTCGCGCCAGCAGGAAGTGACTCCGGCGGGCACCAGTATGCGCTATGAGGCGAGCTTCAAACCACAAAGCGGTGGACTGGAGCAGACGTTCCGCCTCGACGCCCAGCAGTACCATGCCCTGACAGTGGGCGATCAAGGTACGCTGAGCTATAAAGGAACGCGCTTTGTCAGCTTTGTTGGCGACAAATAAGCTTATTTTTTAACTTTAAATTTCTTCTGCCAGATCAGCAGTTCAAACACGCCGAAAAGGAAAATCCGCACCTTTTCGGCAGTGGTCATCTGCGGGCCATCTTTCGGCAAGGTCGATTTTAACAGCGCCAGTTGCATACCATGCATCAGCACGGTAAAAATCAGCGCCACGTTAACGAAAATATTCAGCGGGCGTGGGAAGGGTTGAAAAAGATTGAGGATCAAAAACCCCCAAACGCAGAGCATTAACAAACGTCCGATATTAATCAGCATCACTTTCTCCTTGTGTTTCACGCTGATACAGCCGATAAGCGACCTGACCAGCCACTTTTTCGCGATATAACGACCAGTTGGCAGGAACGGCGGGCAGGCCATTTTCTACTTCACTTTCAACATATACCCAGGCTTCATCAGCCAGCCAGCCGTTGTTTTCCAGTAAATTAATGGTTTCTTCTAACAAGCCACGGCGGAACGGAGGGTCAACAAACACAATATTATGCGGCGTTCCTTTTTGCATTAGAAAAGACATCGCATTGGTGTTCACGACTCGCGCATTGCCCGCTTTCAGCGTCGCCAGATTCTTGATTAACTGCTGAGATACCGCGCGATCCATCTCAACCAACGTAGCCTCCGCAGCGTAGCGTGACAAGGCTTCCAGCCCCAGCGCACCGCTACCTGCGAAGCAATCCAGGCATTGCGCATCAACAATGACCGGCGCCAGCCAGTTAAACAGCGTTTCGCGCACGCGATCGGTGGTAGGGCGTAGACCTGGGCTATCAGGAACCGGGAGTTTACGGCCTCGCCACTGCCCGCCAATAATGCGGATTTGACCGCTGCCGGAATGATTCGGTTTTTTCATGGTAAATTGCTCAATCCGCCAGATAACACATACTTGCAGGCGGTGATGTGGATTAAGTTAAGTGGTAGACTATTTCATCATTTTTTTAGCTGCTATGTACATAGCGTTAACGCTGTGCCATGAAGCAACAGCGAGGAGTGTAGTCGCAGATGGCGAAAGAAAAAAAACGTGGCTTTTTTTCCTGGCTGGGCTTTGGTCAAAAAGAGCAGACCCCGGAAAAAGAGACAGAAACCCAAAACGAACAACCGGTTGTAGAAGAAACCGCCCAGGCGCAAGAGCCTGAGAAAGTTGCTGAACAACCCGTTGAAGAACAGCCGAAGGCGCATACTGAAGCTGAGGCGGAAACTTTTGCTGCCGACGTTGTGGAAGTCACTGAACAGGTTGTTGAAAGTGAAAAAGCGCAACCTGAAGAGGTTGTCGAGCCGGAAGTTATTGCAGAACCGGAACCGATAGTTGAAGAAACGCCAGCGCCGGTAGTTGAACCTGAAGTCACGCCAGAGCCAGTGGCTATCGAGCGTGAAGAGCTGCCGCTGCCGGAAGACGTTAAAGTCGAAGAAATTTCGCCAGAAGAGTGGCAGGCCGAAGCGGAAACCGTGGAGATTGTCGAAGCGGCGGAAGAACAAGCAGCGAAAGAAGAAATCACCGACGAAGAGCTGGAAGCACAGGCGCTGGCCGCTGAAGCGGCAGAAGAGGCGGTGATGGTCGTTCCTCCGGCAGAAGAAGATCAGCCGGTGGAAGAGGTAGCCCAGGAGCAGGAAAAACCAACCAAAGAAGGTTTCTTCGCGCGCCTGAAACGCAGCCTGCTGAAAACCAAAGAAAACCTCGGTTCCGGATTTATCAGCCTGTTCCGTGGTAAAAAAATCGACGATGATCTGTTTGAAGAGCTGGAAGAGCAATTGCTCATCGCCGATGTGGGCGTGGAAACCACGCGCAAAATCATCACCAATCTGACTGAAGGCGCGACCCGCAAACAGCTTCGCGATGCTGAGGCGCTCTACGGTCTGCTGAAAGAAGAGATGGGTGATATTCTGGCGAAGGTCGATGAACCGCTGAACGTCGAAGGCAAAACACCGTTCGTAATCCTGATGGTAGGCGTCAATGGCGTGGGTAAAACCACGACTATCGGTAAGCTGGCGCGTCAGTTTGAACAACAAGGTAAATCGGTGATGCTGGCGGCAGGTGATACTTTCCGTGCGGCAGCAGTTGAGCAGCTTCAGGTCTGGGGGCAGCGCAACAATATTCCGGTGATTGCCCAGCATACCGGCGCGGACTCCGCCTCAGTTATCTTCGACGCCATTCAGGCCGCTAAGGCGCGTAATGTTGATGTCCTGATTGCCGATACCGCCGGACGCTTGCAGAACAAATCGCACCTGATGGAAGAGCTGAAGAAAATCGTCCGTGTGATGAAGAAACTCGACGTTGAAGCTCCGCATGAAGTTATGCTGACTATCGATGCCAGCACCGGGCAGAATGCGGTAAGCCAGGCCAAACTGTTCCATGAAGCAGTCGGCTTAACCGGCATCACGTTAACGAAACTGGACGGCACGGCGAAAGGCGGAGTAATTTTCTCGGTGGCTGACCAGTTTGGTATTCCTATTCGCTATATTGGTGTCGGCGAGCGTATTGAGGATTTGCGTCCGTTTAAGGCGGACGACTTTATAGAGGCACTTTTTGCCCGAGAGGATTAACAATGATTCGCTTTGAACATGTCAGCAAGGCTTATCTCGGTGGGAGACAGGCGCTGCAGGGCGTTACGTTCCATATGCAGCCGGGTGAGATGGCGTTTCTGACCGGTCATTCCGGTGCAGGGAAAAGTACCCTCCTGAAGCTGATCTGTGGGATTGAGCGGCCCAGCGCCGGGAAAATCTGGTTTAGCGGCCATGACATCACGCGTCTGAAAAACCGTGAAGTTCCGTTTCTGCGCCGCCAGATTGGCATGATTTTCCAGGATCACCATCTACTGATGGATCGTACTGTCTACGATAATGTGGCGATCCCGTTGATTATCGCCGGTGCCAGCGGTGACGATATTCGTCGTCGTGTATCGGCGGCGCTGGATAAAGTCGGGCTACTGGACAAAGCGAAGAACTTTCCGATTCAGCTTTCTGGCGGTGAACAACAACGCGTTGGCATTGCCCGCGCGGTGGTTAACAAACCTGCGGTACTGCTGGCGGACGAACCGACCGGTAACCTTGACGACGCGCTGTCGGAAGGAATTTTACGTCTGTTTGAAGAGTTTAACCGCGTTGGGGTAACGGTATTGATGGCAACGCACGACATCAACCTGATTTCGCGGCGTTCCTATCGTATGCTCACCCTGAGCGATGGTCACTTGCATGGAGGCGTGGGCCATGAATAAGCGCGATGCAATCAATCATATCCGGCAGTTTGGCGGACGTCTGGATCGCTTCCGTAAATCGGTCGGCGGTTCTGGCGACGGTGGTCGTAATGCGCAGAAACGCGCGAAATCCTCGCCAAAACCGGTAAATCGCAAAACCAACGTTTTCAACGAACAGGTGCGTTATGCGTTCCACGGCGCTTTGCAGGATCTCAAAAGTAAACCGTTCGCCACGTTTTTAACGGTGATGGTCATTGCCATCTCCCTGACGCTGCCAAGCGTCTGCTATATGGTGTACAAAAACGTTAACCAGGCGGCGACGCAGTATTATCCGTCACCGCAAATTACCGTTTATCTGCAAAAAACGCTGGACGATGACGCCGCTGCGGGCGTGGTGGCACAGCTACAGGCCGAACAGGGCGTGGAGAAAGTGAACTATCTTTCTCGCGAAGACGCGTTGGGCGAGTTCCGTAACTGGTCTGGTTTTGGCGGCGCGCTGGACATGCTGGAGGAAAACCCGCTTCCGGCAGTGGCGGTGGTGATCCCAAAACTCGATTTCCAGGGTACGGAGTCGCTGAATACGTTGCGTGATCGCATCACGCAAATTAACGGCATCGATGAAGTACGAATGGACGATAGCTGGTTTGCCCGTCTGACCGCACTGACAGGGCTGGTAGGGCGCGTTTCGGCGATGATTGGCGTGCTGATGGTGGCGGCGGTGTTCCTGGTTATCGGCAACAGCGTGCGTCTGAGCATATTTGCCCGTCGTGACTCCATCAACGTGCAGAAACTGATTGGTGCGACGGATGGTTTCATCCTCCGTCCGTTCCTGTACGGAGGCGCGCTGCTGGGATTTTCTGGCGCATTGCTGTCATTAATTTTGTCCGAAATTCTGGTGCTGCGTTTGTCATCGTCAGTTGCGGAAGTGGCGCAGGTATTTGGAACGAAGTTTGATATCAATGGTTTATCGTTCGATGAATGCTTGTTGTTGCTGCTGGTGTGTTCGATGATTGGCTGGGTGGCAGCATGGCTTGCCACGGTACAACATTTACGGCACTTTACGCCGGAATAATAAAAGCGTGTTATACTCTTTCCCTGCAATGGGTTCCGTAGCAGGGAAAGAGACCCCGTTGTCTCTTCCCGGTATTTCATCTCTATGTCACATTTTGTGCGTAATTTATTCACAAGCCAGCATTGAACTTGTGGATAAAATCACGGTCTGATAAAACTGTGAATGATAATCTCGTTGCTCTTAAGCTCTGGCACAGTTGTTGCTACCACTGAAGCGCCAGAAGATATCGATTGAGAGGATTTGAATGACTGACAAAATGCAAAGTTTAGCTTTAGCCCCTGTTGGCAACCTGGATTCTTACATCCGGGCAGCTAACGCGTGGCCGATGTTGTCGGCTGACGAGGAGCGGGCGCTGGCTGAAAAGCTGCATTACCATGGCGATCTGGAAGCAGCTAAAACGCTGATCCTGTCTCACCTGCGGTTTGTTGTTCATATTGCTCGTAATTATGCGGGCTATGGCCTGCCACAGGCGGATTTGATTCAGGAAGGTAACATCGGCCTGATGAAAGCAGTGCGCCGTTTCAACCCGGAAGTGGGTGTGCGCCTGGTCTCCTTCGCCGTTCACTGGATCAAAGCAGAGATCCACGAATACGTTTTGCGTAACTGGCGTATCGTCAAAGTTGCGACCACCAAAGCGCAGCGCAAGCTGTTCTTTAACCTGCGTAAAACCAAGCAGCGTCTGGGCTGGTTTAACCAGGATGAAGTCGAAATGGTGGCTCGCGAACTGGGCGTAACCAGCAAAGACGTCCGTGAGATGGAATCGCGTATGGCGGCACAGGACATGACTTTTGACATGTCTTCCGACGACGATTCCGACAGCCAGCCGATGGCTCCGGTGCTTTATTTGCAGGATAAATCATCTAACTTTGCCGACGGCATTGAAGACGATAACTGGGAAGAGCAGGCGGCAAACCGACTGACCGATGCGATGCAGGGTCTGGACGAACGTAGCCAGGACATCATCCGCGCGCGCTGGCTGGACGAAGACAACAAATCTACGTTGCAGGAACTGGCCGACCGTTACGGTGTTTCCGCTGAACGTGTGCGTCAGCTTGAAAAGAATGCGATGAAAAAACTTCGCGCCGCTATTGAAGCGTAATTTCCGCTGTTAAGCAGAGAACCCTGGATGAGAGTCCGGGGTTTTTGTTTTTTGGCCTCTGCAATAATCAATTTTCCCTTCTGGCAAAAGCCAACCCACGCGCAGTTTGTTAATAAACTGTCAAAATATCTATTCCAATATCATAAAAATGGGGTATGTTTTAGCAGAGTATGCTGCTAAAGCACGGGTAGTCATGCATAAAACGAAATAAAGTGCTGAACAACAACATCACAACACACGTAATAACCAGAAGAATGGGGATTCTCAGGATGAATATAAAGGGTAAAGCGTTACTGGCAGGATGTATCGCGCTGGCATTCAGCAATATGGCTCTGGCAGAAGATATTAAAGTCGCGGTCGTGGGCGCAATGTCTGGCCCGGTGGCGCAGTACGGTGACCAGGAGTTTACTGGCGCAGAACAGGCGGTTGCGGATATCAACGCCAAAGGCGGCGTTAAAGGCAACAAACTGCAAATCGTAAAATATGACGATGCCTGTGACCCGAAACAAGCGGTTGCGGTGGCAAACAAAGTGGTTAACGACGGCATTAAATATGTCATTGGTCACCTCTGTTCTTCATCAACGCAGCCAGCGTCTGACATTTATGAAGACGAAGGCATTTTAATGATCACCCCAGCGGCAACCGCGCCAGAGCTGACTGCCCGTGGCTATAACTTGATTATGCGCACCACCGGTCTGGATTCCGACCAGGGGCCGACGGCGGCAAAATATATTCTTGAGAAAGTGAAACCGCAGCGTATTGCTATCGTCCACGACAAACAACAGTACGGCGAAGGTCTGGCGCGTGCGGTGCAGGACGGCCTGAAGAAAGGCAATGCTAACGTGGTGTTCTTTGATGGCATCACCGCCGGGGAAAAAGATTTCTCTACCCTGGTGGCACGCCTGAAGAAAGAGAATATTGACTTCGTTTACTACGGCGGTTATCACCCGGAAATGGGGCAGATCCTGCGTCAGGCGCGCGCGGCGGGGCTGAAAACTCAGTTTATGGGGCCGGAAGGTGTGGCTAACGTTTCGCTGTCTAATATCGCGGGCGAGTCAGCGGAAGGACTGCTGGTGACCAAGCCGAAGAACTATGATCAGGTTCCGGCGAACAAACCGATTGTTGATGCGATCAAAGCGAAAAAACAGGATCCAAGCGGCGCATTCGTCTGGACCACCTACGCGGCGCTGCAATCTTTGCAGGCCGGGCTGAATCAGTCTGACGATCCGGCGGAGATCGCCAAATACCTGAAAGCGAACTCGGTTGATACGGTGATGGGACCGCTGACCTGGGATGAGAAAGGCGATCTGAAAGGCTTTGAGTTCGGCGTGTTTGACTGGCACGCCAACGGCACGGCGACCGATGCGAAGTAACAGATAGATAAATGAAAATGCCCGATGAGCTGAACCGCCATCGGGTTTTTTTGTGTTTGTCGAAATGGTTGTAGAAAGATTAAACAATCCAGGATATGCTTAATGTACGGTAGAATTCCGTACATATTTATAAGTAGCAGGAGAGTTTACATGTCTGCTGTTAAAAAGCAGCGTATCGATCTGCGTTTAACTGACGATGACAAAAGTCTAATTGAGGAAGCGGCGGCGATATCTAATCAGTCCGTCAGCCAATTTATGTTGAATAGTGCCTCGCAGCGGGCTGCAGAAGTGATTGAACAGCATCGGCGAGCGATCCTTAATGAGGAGTCCTGGACGCGGGTGATGGATGCGCTGAGTAATCCGCCGTCACCAGGTGAAAAGCTAAAACGTGCGGCAAAACGTCTTCAGGGAATGTAATAATTTATGGATGATCTGACGATAGAGATTCTGACCGATGATGCAGATTATGATCTACAGCGATTCGACTGCGGCGAGGAAGCCTTAAATCTCTTTCTGACGACACATCTGGTTCGTCAACATCGCAATAAAATTCTGCGAGCGTACATTCTTCGTACCAACACCCCTGAACGTCAAATACTGGGATATTACACATTATCCGGCAGTTGTTTTGAACGAGCCGCATTGCCCTCGAAATCGAAACAGAAAAATATTCCCAGCGTCACTCTTGGGCGTCTGGCAATTGATCGTTCAATACAGGGGCAGGGATGGGGAGCAACACTGGTTGCTCATGCCATGAAAGTCGTTTGGTCAGCCTCTTTAGCGGTAGGTATTCACGGTCTTTTTGTCGAGGCGCTGAATGAAAAAGCCCATACGTTTTATCAGTCGCTGGGCTTTATCCCGTTGGTCGGAGAAAACGAAAATGCGTTATTTTTCCCAACCAAATCCATAGAACTGCTTTTTACACAGAGCGATTAACGCTTCTCCCAGCCGCTCTGCTGTGCCGTAAACCCCTGTGCTTGCATAAACGCTGTCATCACACCGCGATCTTCCACGCCTGCATCCGCCATCCACCAGCATGAAACGCCAGGATTGTTACGCAGCACCTCTTCCAGCAGATATTGCCCTACGCCGCGCCGCCGGGTGACTTCCCGCACTCGCAGGGAATCCATCGCTCCCTCGGTGCCGCTTAAGGTTACTCGCACGGCAGCGAGCAGGCGCTCGTTAAAACGCGCGGCGTAAATACGGTGGGAATCGTCAACCTGTAAAGAGGAAGGAGAATACTCCGGCCAGATCTTTTGCAGGTCAATCCGATCCTGGTCGCTAAAGTTTTCTAATCGAATGATGGTCAGCTTCATGGGGAACCCGTACAAATCACAAAAGTGGAACCAGTGTAGCGAAATAATTTAATCGGAGGCTTTCTCTTTTTTATTTCTTTTGGCAGGTGATTAATTTTTTTTCAGCAATAATTACAAATTAAAAACATTATAGAATGAAAATTGTCCAGCATAATCCCCTGAATGGTAGTGAATTATTCCGCCCTTTGTACCGTTATTTTATGCTGACAACTGCGCTTTTTTCTGTTTATCTATCAATTAATTCAGAATATTATCTGTTCTTAATCGACTGAAAAATAGGGATTTTAATCTATATCATCACAAAAAACTGCGCTAAACCCTTAATCGGACAGGCAAAAACAGCGCAGTATAAAAAAGAACAGTCTGATTTGTTAACACATAAAAAACAAAGCAACACAACATTACGAGTGGGGATTTTTGACTATGAAACGGAATGCGAAAACTATCATCGCAGGGATGATTGCACTGGCAATTTCACACACTGCTTTAGCCGACGATATTAAAGTTGCCGTTGTCGGCGCGATGTCCGGCCCGATTGCCCAGTGGGGCGATATGGAATTTAACGGCGCGCGTCAGGCGATTAAAGACATTAATGCTAAAGGGGGAATTAAGGGCGATAAGCTGGTTGGCGTGGAATATGACGATGCCTGCGACCCAAAACAAGCCGTTGCGGTCGCCAACAAAATCGTTAACGACGGCATTAAATACGTTATTGGCCATCTGTGTTCCTCTTCTACCCAACCTGCGTCGGATATCTACGAAGACGAAGGTATTCTGATGATCTCGCCGGGAGCGACCAACCCGGAGCTGACTCAACGCGGTTATCAACACATCATGCGTACTGCCGGGCTGGACTCTTCCCAGGGGCCTACGGCAGCAAAATACATTCTTGAAACGGTGAAGCCCCAGCGCATCGCCATCATTCACGACAAACAACAATATGGCGAAGGGCTGGCGCGTTCGGTGCAGGACGGGCTGAAAGCGGCTAACGCTAACGTCGTCTTTTTCGACGGCATTACCGCTGGTGAGAAAGATTTCTCCGCGCTGATTGCCCGCCTGAAAAAAGAAAACATCGACTTCGTTTACTACGGCGGTTACTACCCGGAAATGGGGCAGATGCTGCGCCAGGCGCGTTCCGTTGGCCTGAAAACTCAGTTTATGGGGCCGGAAGGTGTGGGTAATGCGTCGCTTTCGAATATTGCTGGCGATGCCGCCGAAGGCATGTTGGTCACTATGCCAAAACGCTATGACCAGGATCCGGCAAACAAAGGCATCGTTGATGCGCTGAAAGCAGACAAGAAAGATCCGTCCGGGCCTTATGTCTGGATCACTTACGCGGCGGTGCAATCTCTGGCGACTGCCCTTGAGCGTACCGGCAGCGATGAGCCGCTGGCGCTGGTGAAAGATTTAAAAGCTAACGGTGCAAACACCGTGATTGGGCCGCTGAACTGGGATGAAAAAGGCGATCTGAAGGGATTTGATTTTGGTGTCTTCCTGTGGCACGCCGACGGTTCATCCACGGCAGCCAAGTGAAAATCCCACCGCCTGTGAAATACGGGCGGGTTTAGAAAGGTTACCTTATGTCTGAGCAGTTTTTGTATTTCTTGCAGCAGATGTTTAACGGCGTCACGCTGGGCAGTACTTACGCGCTGATTGCCATCGGCTACACCATGGTTTACGGCATTATCGGCATGATCAACTTCGCCCACGGCGAGGTTTACATGATTGGCAGCTACGTCTCTTTTATGATCATCGCTGCGCTGATGATGATGGGCATTGATACCGGCTGGCTGCTGGTGGCGGCGGGATTTGTCGGCGCAATCGTCATTGCCAGCGCCTACGGCTGGAGTATCGAACGGGTGGCCTATCGCCCGGTACGTAACTCTAAGCGCCTGATTGCCCTCATTTCTGCAATCGGTATGTCTATCTTCCTACAAAACTACGTCAGCCTGACCGAAGGTTCGCGCGATGTGGCGCTGCCCAGCCTGTTTAACGGTCAGTGGGTGGTGGGTCATAGCGAAAACTTCTCTGCGTCTATTACCACCATGCAGGCAGTGATCTGGATTGTCACCTTCCTCGCCATGCTGGCGCTGACGATTTTCATTCGCTATTCGCGCATGGGGCGCGCCTGTCGTGCCTGCGCCGAAGACCTGAAAATGGCGAGCCTGCTTGGCATCAATACCGACCGGGTAATTGCGCTGACCTTTGTGATTGGCGCGGCGATGGCGGCGGTGGCGGGTGTGCTGCTCGGCCAGTTTTACGGCGTGATTAACCCCTATATTGGCTTTATGGCCGGGATGAAAGCCTTCACCGCAGCGGTACTCGGCGGGATTGGCAGTATTCCTGGGGCGATGATTGGCGGATTGATTCTGGGGATTGCGGAGGCGCTCTCTTCGGCTTATCTGAGTACGGAATATAAAGATGTGGTCTCATTCGCCCTGCTGATTCTGGTTCTGCTGGTGATGCCGACCGGTATTCTGGGTCGTCCGGAGGTAGAGAAAGTATGAAACCGATGCATATTGCAATGGCGCTGCTCTCTGCTGCGATGTTCTTTGTTCTGGCGGGCGTCTTTATGGGCGTGCAACTGGAGCTGGATGGTACAAAACTGGTGGTCGACAGTGCTTCAGATATCCGTTGGCAGTGGGTATTTATCGGTACGGCGGTGGTCTTTTTCTTCCAGCTTGTGCGACCTGCTTTCCAGAAGGGGTTGAAAAGCGTTTCCGGGCCGAAGTTTATTTTGCCTGCGATTGATGGCTCCACGGTGAAGCAGAAACTGTTCCTCGTGGCGCTGCTGGTGCTTGCAGTGGTGTGGCCGTTTATGGTCTCACGCGGGACGGTGGATATTGCCACTCTGACCATGATCTACATTATCCTCGGCCTCGGGCTGAACGTGGTGGTGGGGCTTTCCGGCCTGCTGGTGCTGGGTTACGGCGGCTTTTACGCCATCGGTGCTTACACCTTTGCGCTCCTCAATCACTATTACGGTCTGGGCTTCTGGACCTGCCTGCCAATTGCCGGGTTAATGGCAGCGGCGGCGGGCTTCCTGCTCGGTTTTCCGGTGCTGCGTCTGCGTGGTGATTATCTGGCGATCGTTACCCTCGGTTTCGGCGAAATTGTGCGCATATTGCTGCTCAATAACACCGAAATTACCGGCGGTCCGAACGGCATCAGTCAGATCCCGAAACCGACCTTCTTCGGTCTTGAGTTCAGTCGTACCGCTCGTGAAGGCGGCTGGGATACCTTCAGCAATTTCTTTGGCCTGAAATACGATCCCTCCGATCGCGTCATCTTCCTCTATCTGGTGGCCTTGCTGCTGGTGGTGCTAAGTCTGTTTGTCATTAACCGCTTACTGCGGATGCCGCTGGGGCGTGCGTGGGAAGCGTTGCGTGAAGACGAGATCGCCTGCCGTTCGCTGGGCTTAAGCCCGCGCCGTATTAAGCTGACCGCTTTTACCATCAGCGCCGCGTTTGCGGGTTTCGCCGGAACGCTGTTTGCTGCGCGTCAGGGCTTTGTCAGCCCGGAATCCTTCACCTTTGCCGAATCAGCCTTTGTACTGGCGATAGTGGTGCTCGGTGGCATGGGGTCGCAGTTCGCGGTGATTCTGGCGGCAATTTTGCTGGTGGTATCGCGCGAGTTGATGCGTGATTTCAACGAATACAGCATGTTAATGCTCGGTGGTTTGATGGTGCTGATGATGATCTGGCGTCCGCAGGGCTTGCTGCCCATGACGCGCCCGCAACTGAAGCTGAAAAACGGCGCAGCGAAAGGAGAGCAGGCATGAGTCAGCCATTATTATCTGTTAACGGCCTGATGATGCGCTTCGGCGGCCTGCTGGCGGTGAACAACGTCAATCTCGAACTGTACCCGCAGGAGATCGTCTCGTTAATCGGCCCTAACGGAGCCGGAAAAACCACG